>Ga0210040_10004510_pt1 | contig 18169 bp, 19 predicted proteins | sample CryGeyCG12114_NA_FD_185462 | JGI IMG/M metagenome (GOLD analysis project Ga0210040, IMG submission 185462) | Groundwater microbial communities from aquifer - Crystal Geyser CG19_WC_8/21/14_NA (SPAdes) (version 2) | ecosystem: Environmental > Aquatic > Deep subsurface > Groundwater | place: USA...
GGGCCGTCGGGGTCCGGTCTGCCAGGTCCCCTCGTGCCGGGGGCAGCGGGTTCGGCCGTGCTGCAGTCCAGCCCCCTCCAGTCGAGTCAGGTCAAGTCCGCCACCCGCACGCTGGACATCATCGAATATGTCGTCGCGCATGACCGACCGCTGGTGGCGCATGAGATCGCGGTGGCGCTCGGCATCCCGGTGTCGAGCCTGTCCTACCTGCTCGCTACGCTGGTGGAGCGCGGCTATCTCGCGCGCGAGGGGCGCCGCTATTCCGCCGGCCCGGGGCTGGAGCGGTTGCAGGCGCGAAGCGGAGGCCTCGCTTTGGCCGAGCGCGCCGCGCCGCTGGTGCGCGGCTTGCGGGTGCAGCTGAACGAGACCGCGAGCTTCTTCATCCGCAGCGAGTGGGACGTGGAGGTGATCGTCACCGAGACGGGCGAGCAGGCGCTGCGCTATTCGCTCGAGACAGGCAAGCGCCTGCCGATGCATGCGATGTCGAGCGGCAAGGCGCTGCTGGCGGCGCTGCCGGAGGACGAGCTCGAGCGGTACTTCGCGGAGAGTGAGCGGGAGCGGTTCACCCCCGCCACCGTGACCGCCGAGAAGGCCCTGCGCGCAGAGATCGAGGGCGTGCGCCGAACCGGCATCGCCACCACGCAGGAGGAATATTCGCTCGGCATCCGCGGCATCGGCCGGGTGGTGACGATCGGCGGCGAAGCGGTGGGCGCGCTCTCGGTTGCGATCCCGACCGCGCGCCTCACCGATGCGGTGCGCGAGCGGGCGGTCGAGCTGCTGGGGCGGACGGCGGAGCTGCTGGAGCCGCGGTGAGAGGGTGGCGCCTTACGGGGAGCCGCCACCCTTTCGCTCCGCTAGGTCGCACGCACCGCGTCGATCGCGGCGACCACCTGATCAGGCACGGCATAGTGGAGCAAGTGGCCTTGCCCCGGAACGACGCGCAGCTCCGCGGTGCTCACCGCATCGACGAATGCCTGCGCGTGCTCGTCCATGTGGGTGATGAGATCGCCCTCCCCCGCCATGACGATGATCGGCAGGTCGAGCTCACCGTACCGGCGGGAGAGCCTGATGGCGGAAGGGGTCATCATCGCGGTGTCCGATCCGGTCGCCTCCACCTGCGAAGGGCGTAGCGTCATCGCGAGCGGGAAGGCGCTGAAGTTTTCGGAGACCGGCGCGGGCGCGAAGGACGCCTTGATGACAGCCGGGCCGAGAAGACGCCCCGTGATGGGAGCAAGCGTGTTTGCCAGCAGGGGCCCGAGGAGGGGGATTGCGGGCGCGGAGAACGGCACCACGTCCGGGCGCGCTGTCCCGAAGTAGTAGCCGGAGAGCAGCACGAGCCCGGCAACGGATTCGGGCCGGTCCAGCGCCATGGCAAGCGCCACCATCGTACCCCAGCTATGACCGACGACCACTGCCGGCCCGACATCGAGCAGGTCCAGCGCGTCTGCAATCGCCTTGGCCTGCGCTTCGGGCGTCCAATCGGTCGAACTCGGGCGGGTGCTGTAGCCGAAACCGGGGCGATCGAAGGCGATCACGCGGTGCTTCTCGGCTGCCAGGCCGAGCACGCCGCTCGCCTCGTAATCCTGCAGCAGCACGCCGTTCCCGTGCAGCAGGACGACAACCGGGCCTGTGCCGCGGTCCACATAATGGAGCCGCACGCCGTTCACCTGGACGAACTTGCCTGCTGGCGGCGTCTTCGCCTCGGCGCGAGAGGCGCTCACCCGGTTGAAGATGGCGCTGCCGGCCAGGGTCGCGGCGGTGGCGCCCGCGGCAATCCACCCGCCCTTGCCGCCCGGGAGGCGGTATCCGGAGGACGCGGGGAGGTGGGCTCTGCGCGCCAGGCGATGGATCATGTTCTTTTTGCTCATCTCCTGTGAACTCTTGTGCACTGCGAAGGTTGCACCTGCGAACACGAAGGCTGAACGAAAAAGGGCGGCCGCGAAACCGCGACCGCCCTTCCCTGTCCCTTTACGGGAGCCCTCGCGGGCTGTTGGCTCAGCTGGCGGTGGAGACGCCGACACCGGACTGGCGCCAGGAATCCGCGTAGCTGTCGCGCGCAACGTTCGAGTACGGCACCGGCGAGACGATCGCCTTGATCTCGATCTGCTCGTGCGGCTCGACGGTCGGCTTGGTGGTGCCGCCGTTGGGCTCACCCCAGACCAGAGTCACTTCCTTGCCCATCTCGACATAATCGGGGTCGATCATGGCGAGGCTGAGCATCTTGCCCTCGTTCGAGGAGTAGCCGATCCAGGTGGAGACGCCGATCACCTTGCCGTCCACCTTGACCTCGTCGAACGGGTGCATCGAGTACACCGCGCTCGGGAACTCGAAGAACTTCGCACGGCCGCCCTCGGCGAACATCGAGGACATCACGCGGCTGACTTCCTCGTTGTCGAGGGCCAGCGTGACCTTGGTGCGGTGCTTCTGGTCCTTCATGCGCTCGAGAGCCTCGCGGCCGACGAAGTCATGGTCGAACTTCACGATGTGGCCGTAGCCGATGTCCCACGGCGTCAGGTAATAGCCGTCCACCGTCTCGGGCACGAAGGAGCCGCCGATCGAGCACATGCCCTCGTACGACTTGCCCGACAGCCACTCGCGATACTTGACCAGCATCGGATCGTTGCCGGTGTAGACCGCCGGCAGCGGGCTCGGCAGCCAGCCGGACTCGAGGGTGTTGGACGAATAGGCGCGGCCACCTACCAGCGTCAGGCCATGATCCTTGCCTGCCTCGACCAGCGCGGAGTGGACCGCCTGGTAATCCGCCCAGGGGCCGAACAGCTCGTAGCCGGGCTGGCCAGCCATGCCGTGGCGAAGGGCGATCACGTCCTTACCGCCGATGTCGACGTGGGCCATGTTGAAGAACTTGAGGTCCGGCGGGGTCTGGCCCATCGCCTTCTCCAGCACTCTCATGGCGTTGGGGCCCTGCAGCTGGAAGCGGTAGTTCTTGCGCTTGCCATCGTTGCGCATCGCCCAGCGCTCGTCACGCTCGACGGTCACGTCCCACTTGCTGCCGTCGGCCTTGCCGTTCTCGGCGTGGAACTCGACCCACTCGATCGCGGGGGCGCGGCCGACGAGGCTGAACTCGTTCTCGTCCAGGTAGAACAGGATCACGTCGCCGATGACGTAGCCGTCCGGGGTGACGGGCACGAACTGCTTGGCCTTGTTGACCTTGAAGCCCTTGAACGAGTTGATCGCCAGGTACTCCAGCAGCGCGAAGGCTTCCGGGCCGCGCACATACAGCTCGACCATGTGGTACGACTGGTTGAACAGCACGGAAGCATCGGCCCAGGCCTTCTGCTCCTTGCGCCAGTTCGAATATTCCGCCGGCACGCCCGGATAGACGTTGGGGCCGACCTGCTGGTTGCGCAGGAGCTCGACGATATCGCCGGCCTGGTCCAGCTTCTGCTGCAGGGTCTGTTCAGTCATTGTGGATCCTCTCCTCGAGGGGTTGAAGTCAATCGCCGGCCGGGCGGTCAAGCCAGGCGGCAATGGCTGCGTTCACCGCTTCGGGCGCTTCCGCAGGGAGCATATGCCCCGCGCCCGCAACGATGACGAGTTCGGAATTGGGGATCGCGGCGGCGATCTCCTGATGCTGGTGCGGCGGGGCCCAGCCGTCCTGCTCCCCGGTCATGACAAGCGTGGGGCAGGTGATGGTCGGCAGCAGGCTCGCGACTTCGGGCCGGCCGAGCAGCGCCTTGACCTGCGCGTCGAACCGCTCCTGCCCTTGGTCGAGGCACATCTGGCGCATCGGCGAATAGAGAGCGGTGTTGCCGCGGTTCGCCTCGGCCACCATCGGCGGCAGCCAGGCATCGACCAGCGCCTCGAACCCCTGCTCACGGCCCAGCTGCTGGAGCGCGCCGCGCTTGCCCGGCTCGGCCGCGCCGACCGGGTGGATGCCGGTGCTCGCCAGGGCCAGCCGGCGGACCCGCTCGGGCGCACGGCGATAGACTTCCAGCGCGATTCGCCCGCCCATCGAATGGCCGAACAGGTCGAACCGCTCCGCCCCTTCCGCATCGGCCACCGACAGGGCGATCCCGGCCATCTGGTCGATCGTGTCGGCGAGGCCGTAGCCCTCCACCGCGCGCGCTTGCGGGAACGCCGCCAGTTGCGCCTCAAACAGGCGCGGGTCGCAGATCAGGCCGGGGCAGAACAGGAGCATGGAGGGGGAGTTGATTCGCCAGGTTGTTCGCAGGTGTGAAAAATTCGTCTATCCGAAATCCTATGGTCGCGCTAGAGGCTTTGTCAGCGCGCGGGAAGCGCCTATGCCCCGCACAAACGTCTTGAGAGGAGCAGAATCGATGTCTTACGCCGCCATCCATCCCGATTGGGAAAAGCAGCGCACCAACATGGTTGACGGCTATTCGCTGGAAATGACGGCGAAGGAGACAGAGGGCCTGCGCGACGCGGCGCCGCTGATCCGGCCGGGCACGCAGATCGCGGTGACCTTCCTCCCCGGCGAGGAAATCCAGCAGCGCGTCGATGCGGCGAAGCTGGTGCGCGAGCTGGGCTTCGAGCCGATCGTCCACCTGTCCGCCCGCCGCCTCACCTCCGAGGCCGAGCTGGACACCTATCTGGCGGACATCACCCGTGAGGCGAAGGTGAAGCGGGTCTTCATCATCGCCGGCGACCCATCCGAAGCGGAAGGCCCCTACGAGACCTCGCTGCAGATCATCGAGAGCGGCCTGCTGGAGAAGCACGGCATCGAGATCGTCGGCGTCGGCGGCCATCCGGAAGGCCACCCGAACAACTCCCCCGCGGAGCTGTGGGACTGGATGGAAAGGAAGCTGGACTCCGTTCGTGCCCGCGGGATGACCCCGCTGGTGGTGACGCAGTTCGCCTTCGATGACGACGCGATCGTCGAGTGGGTCGGCGAGATGCGCCGCCGCGGAATCGACGTGCCGGTGCGCCTCGGCGTTCCGGGGCCGGCCGGCATTAAGCGGCTGCTCGGCTTTGCCAAGCGTTGCGGCGTGGGCGCCTCTGCCAGCGTGATGAAGAAGTACGGCATCTCCATCACCAACCTGCTCGGCAGCGCCGGGCCGGACAAGCTGGTCGATTCGCTTAACGAGAAGCTCAGCCCAGAGGATCACGGCCGCGTGCGGCTGCACTTCTACCCCTTCGGCGCGCTCAAGCCTTCCGCCGAGTGGATCAACGGCTACGCCGCGAAGCACTGAGCCAGGGCCGGACGGGAGGATACACATGGCACAGGTGATCAACGGGCGCGCTGTCGCGAACGATGTCGACGCGAAGACCAAGGCGCAGGTCGACGAGATGCTGGCGGCGGGCCTGCCCCGCCCCGGCCTCGCGGTCGTGCTGGTGGGCGATGACGGCGCGAGCCAGGTCTATGTCCGCCGCAAGATCAAGACGAGCGAGAAGGTCGGCATCCGCTCCTTCGAGCACCGCCTCCCGGCCGAGACCAGCCAGGACGCGTTGCTGACGCTGATCGCCCGGCTCAATGCCGATCCGGAGGTCCACGGCATCCTGGTGCAGGTTCCGCTGCCCGATCATATCGACCAGCGCACGGTGCTCGGCGCGATCCATCCGGACAAGGACGTGGACGGCTTCCACCCGGTCAATGTCGGCCGGCTGTCCACCGGCACCGGCGGCATCGTGCCCTGCACCCCACTGGGCGTGATGATCCTGCTGGAGACGGTAATCGACGATTTCGTCGGGCTGGATGCGGTGGTGATCGGCAAGTCGAACATCGTCGGCAAACCGGTCGCCATGCTGCTGCTGGAGCGCGAGTGCACCGTCACAATCACCCACATCCACACCGAGAACCTGCCGGAGCTCGCCCGCAAGGCCGACATCATCGTCGCCGCGGCCGGTGCGCCGGAGCTGGTCAAGGGCAGCTGGGTGAAGGAGGGCGCGGTGATCATCGACGTCGGCATCACCCGCATCATGGGTGAGGACGGCAAGGAGAAGTTGGTCGGCGACGTCGCCTGGGACGAGGTGCAGCACGCCAAGGCTGCGACCCCGGTCCCCGGCGGGGTCGGGCCGATGACCATCTCCTGCCTGATGGCCAATACGGTGCAGGCCGCGAAATTGCTGCTTGCCGGCAACGGGAGCGAGGGCAGCAACGAGTGGAACGATGTTCCGGACCGCTCGATGTTCGCCGGCTCCACCGGCGGCAGCTGAACGGGGCCCGTCGGAGCGAGGGCGATGGAGGATAGGACAGCGTTCGAAGTCCTGATCGTCGGCGCAGGCTTATCCGGCATTTCGATGGGGGCGCATCTCAAGCGGATGTGCCCCCATCTTGCGTTCGCGCTGGTGGAGCGGCGGGAAAGCATCGGCGGGACCTGGGACCTGTTCCGCTATCCCGGCGTGCGCAGCGACAGCGACATGGCGACGCTGGCCTTCTCCTTCGCTCCGTGGACCGGCGAGAAGGGGATCGCCAGTGGCGAAGAGATCCGCGCCTATCTGGATCGGGTGGTCGAGGAGCACGGCCTCGGCCCGCATCTGCGCTGCGGCACCCGCGTGCTCACCGCCGACTGGCGCTCCGACGAGGCGCTGTGGCACGTGAAGGTGGAAGGCGCTGCCGGGCGCGAGACGCTGACCGCGCGCTTCCTCCACCTCGCCAGCGGGTATTACGACTACGACGAGCCACATGATGCGCTGCTGCCGGGGCTAGGGCGCTTCGCCGGGGAGGTGGTGCATCCGCAGTTCTGGCCCGAGGGGCTCGAGCTTGCGGACAAGCGGGTGGTGGTAATCGGCTCCGGCGCGACGGCCGTCTCGCTGGTGCCAGCGCTGGCGGACCAAGGCGCCGACGTCACCATGCTCCAGCGCACGCCTGGCTGGATGGTCGCGCAACCTTCCACCGATGCGCTTGGCGCGAAGCTCAAGCATTGGCTGCCGGAGCAGTTGGCCCTGCGGCTCAACCGTTGGATCAAGCTGCGGCTGGGCTGGGCCTTCTTCCAGCGGGCCCGCAGCCAGCCCGCCAAAGTGGCGGACTATCTCCGCTCCCGGCTGCGTGCAGCGCTCGGCGACAGCTACACGCCGGCCAATTTCGAGCCGCCCTACAATCCGTGGGAGCAGCGGCTGTGCCTGGTGCCGGATGGCGACCTGTTCGCCGCCATTCGCGGCGGCGCGGCGCGGGTGGTGACCGGACAGATCGCGGGCTTCGAACCCGAAGGCGTCCGCCTTACCTCGGGCGCGCTTTTGCCGGCAGACATCGTGGTAACCGCAACCGGGCTCAAGCTGCAGATCGGCGGCGGGATTGGCGTGACGCTGGAAGGCCGGCCGATCGCGTGGGAGCAGCGCTGGTTCTATCGCAACTGCATGTTTTCCGGCGTGCCGAACCTCTCGGTGGTGTTCGGCTATCTCAATGCCAGCTGGACGCTGCGGGCGGACATGGTGGCCGACTATGTCGCTAGGGTGCTGCGCCACATGGGCGAGGTGGGCGCGCAGGTGGTGGTGCCGGAACTGCCGGAGGGGCACGGCATGGCGGAGGATGACATCATCCTCTACTCCTCCGGCTATCTGCAACGGGCCAAGCCGCTGATGCCGAAGAGTGCGGGCACCCTGCCCTGGCGGCTGAACCAGAACTTCATCCAGGATGCGCGCGACTATCGCCAGCGGCCGGTGGCGGACGGGGTCTTGCGCTTCCTTCCGGCGGTGGCGAAGCGGCGCGAAGTGGCCTAGCAACGCCTTCATGACAGCACCTCCTGACTCCGTTCTGGCCGACCGCATCTGGACCGCCGCGCTGCTGGTGATCGGGGACGAGATCCTCTCCGGCCGGACGCAGGACAAGAACATCGCCCAGGTTGCCAGCTGGCTGCAGGTGCAGGGCATCCGCCTTGCCGAAGTGCGGGTGGTGCCGGATGTGGAGGAGCGGATCGTCGACGCGGTCAATGCGCTCCGAGCCAAGCACGATTACCTCTTCACCACCGGTGGCATCGGGCCGACGCATGACGATATCACGGTGGATGCAGTGGCCAAGGCACTGGGCGTGGAGGTGGTGATCCACCCTGAGGCGCGGGCGATTCTCGAGGATTATTACCGCGACCGGCCGGGTGGGCTTAACGAGGCGCGGCTGCGGATGGCGCGGGTGCCGCGAGGGGCGGACCTGATCCCCAACCGCATGTCCGGCGCACCGGGTATCCGCTTCGACAACGTTTTCCTGATGGCGGGGGTGCCGCACATCACCGCGCAGATGCTCGATGCGCTGACCGGCACGCTGGAGGGTGGTGCGCCGCTGCTGGTCGAGACGGTCGGCTGCTGGGTCGCCGAGAGCGAGGTGGCCGGGCTGCTGCGCGAGGTGGAGAAGGCGCATGCCGGCTGCCAGATCGGCAGCTACCCGTTTTTCCGCGAGGGCAAGGTGGGCGCCAATTTCGTGGTCCGCTCCACCGATGCTGGAGAGTTGCGCAGCTGTGTCGACACGCTGTGCGATGCGCTCGGCTCAGCCGGGCATGATTTCACGCCGGGCGGGATCTGACGGCGATTTGCACCGTGCCTGCGGGCATTTGAAAACGCTTTGCAACGGCTTGCAAGCAGGGTGCATCTGCTTGCATCGCGCTTGAGAGGCTGGCGTTTGCAATTGCATTGCATCGTGGTGCAAGGCTCTGAAACGGAAGGTGTAACGGCTTCAAGGCCGGTCACATCGCTCTTGCATCCATTTGCATCGGCCCCTGAAACGCAGGGGAAAGTGTCACCTTCGTCACCATCGTCACCTCCAGTGCCCACGAGGCTCCTCGCGAGCCTGCGTCGGCCAGGCGCGCGCGATGTTGCGCGCTAGTCTTCCCTGTACTCCGGATCGCGCTTCAGCTCCTCCCGGAACTCAGCCGCGCCGCGTTCCGCTCGGTCGACCTCGCGGCGCGTGCCGCCGCGGTTGCGGAAGAAGGCGTAGAGGATCGCGCCGATCAGCAGGATCGGGCCTAGGATCGTGGCGAGGCTCCAGAGCCAACCGGTCATTTCAGCGTACCTTCCGTCTGCTTCGTTCGCGTTCCATCAACGCACGAAGCGGACAAGCTTTCCGCCCACGCAAAAGGGCCGGGAAGGTTTCCCCTCCCGGCCCCCCTGGTGATCTCTTCGCGAGTGGAGGCTTAGGCGCCTGCGACCTCGGTCATGTCGATCTTCAGGCCCGGCCCCATCGTGCTGGTGAGCGAGACCTTGCGGACATACTTGCCCTTGGCGCCGGTCGGCTTGGCCTTGACGATCGCGTCGATGAAGGCGCTGAAATTGTCCTTCAGCGCCTCGTCCGAGAAGCTGATCTTGCCGATGCCGGAGTGGATGATGCCCTGCTTCTCCACGCGGAATTCCACCTGGCCGCCCTTGGCATCCTTCACCGCCTGCGCGACGTTGGGCGTGACGGTGCCGAGCTTCGGGTTCGGCATCAGGCCCTTCGGCCCGAGCAGCTTGCCGAGGCGGCCGACGACGCCCATCATGTCCGGCGTCGCGATGACTCGGTCATAATCGACATTGCCGTTCTGCATGTCTTCCATCAGGTCTTCCGCGCCGACCTTGTCGGCACCGGCGTCAAGCGCCTTCTGGACGTTGTCGCCACGAGCGAACACGGCAACCTTGACGTCCTTGCCGGTGCCCGAGGGCAGCGACACCATGCCGCGCACCATCTGGTCCGCATGGCGCGGATCGACGCCGAGGTTCATGGCGATCTCGACCGTCTCGTCGAACTTGGTGCTGGCGATATCGCGCAGGAGGGTCAGCGCTTCGTCAAAGCCATACAGCTTCTCCACGTCGACCTTGCCGGCGAACATCTTCTGGCGCTTGGTCTGCTTGGCCATCGGTTCAGCCCTCCACCACTTCGAGGCCCATCGAGCGCGCAGAGCCCTCGATGATCCTGGTTGCCTGCTCGATATCGTTCGCGTTCAGATCCTTCATCTTCTGCTCGGCGATCTCGGACAGCTTGGAACGCGCGATGGTTCCGGCGGACACCTTGCCCGGCTCCTTGGAGCCCGACTTCAGGTTGGCGGCCTTCTTGATCAGGAAGCTGGCGGGCGGGGTCTTGGTCTCGAACGTGAAGGAGCGATCCGCATAGACGGTGATGACCGTCGGGATCGGCATTCCGTTCTCGAGCTCCTGCGTGGAGGCGTTGAACGCCTTGCAGAATTCCATGATGTTGACGCCGCGCTGGCCCAGCGCCGGGCCGATCGGCGGCGACGGGTTGGCCTTGCCTGCAGGAACCTGCAGCTTGATGTAGCCTGTAATCTTCTTGGCCATCACTGGCCTCCTTTCTCACTGTCGCCCTTCGACAGGCTCAGGATGAGCGGCCGGAGGACTCATGGTAAGCGGTCTGGCGGCGGGCTGTTCGGCCCGCCTTCCGCGTGGTTTCCCGGTGTTGTGGGAAGTGCCGCCGCTAGCGGATTCGGGCCGCTTTCGCAAGCCACTCCCCTCCGCTTCACAAATACTGCGATCCCGGAGTTGATCCGGGATCTGGTGTTGTTCTGCGCCTCGCCGGGGAGAGATCCCGGATCAGGTCCGGGATCACGTTACGCCGCCGGTCTTACTTAACCAGTTCGACCTGATCGAAGTCCATCTCGACCTGCGTGCCGCGGCCGAAGATGGAGACGGAGACCTTGACCTTCGACTTGTCGAAATCGAGCTCCTCCACCACGCCGTTGAAGCTGGCGAAGGGGCCTTCGAGCACCTTGACCTGGTCGCCGATCTCGTAATCGACGCTGACCTGCTTCTTGGGGGTGGCCTTCGCCTCCTCCATCCCGCCGAAATAGCGGGCCGCTTCCCGCTCGGAGATCGGCTGCGGCTTGCCGCCGGCGCCGAGGAAGCCGGTCACCTTGGGGGTGTTCTTGATGAGGTGGTAGACGTCATCGGTGAGGGTCAGCTTGGCGAGGACGTAGCCGGGCATGAACTTGCGTTCCGACTGGATCTTCTTGCCGCGCTTCACCTCGGTCACGGTCTCGGTCGGAACCTCGACCTCCTCGACACCGTCGGACAAGCCCAGGCGCTCGGCCTCGGAGAGGATCGATTCGCGGACCTTGTTCTCGAAGCCGGAATAGGCGTGAATGATGTACCAGCGGGCCATGGGCGTCCCTATTGTCTCAGAATGTTCGGGGCGTGTCAGGCGAGGGTGAGCAGCCAGCGCACCACCACGCCGAAGGCCGAGTCGACACCGAGGAAGAAGAGCGAGAGGATCGTCATGAAGATCGCGACGAAGATCGCGATGCGCACCGTCTCGTCCCGAGAGGGCCACACCACCTTGTTCGCTTCGGAGCGGACCTGGCGGATGAATTCGCCCGGACTGGTCTTGGCCATTGCTCTCTTCCCGACTTGTCTGCCTGACACGTGCCGCCTTCCGCCATAGGTCCATCGCCGCCCCGGTGCCCGATGGGCAGGTCCGGGAGGGGCCAAGAGAGCTCCGATGTCGGAAAGCGAGGGCGCATGTAGCCACAGGGGCGCCCAAAGGCAAGAGAGCGCTCGCGGGGGCCGATGGCGGGGGAGAACCGGCCGGCGCGACCCCCCGGCGGCCGGCCTTTCTGGCAGGCGCGCCGGGGCTTGCAGGTTTATGCGAGGCTATGCTTGGGGAAGATCAGGCGCGGCCGAACAGGCGGGCGAGGAAGCTGGGTTCCTCCATCGGCTGGATCGGTCCATGCATCCGATAGCGCAGCGACGCGTCGCGGTGCGGGCGGGGCATGGTCCAGCCATCGGGGCGGCTGCTCCGGAAACTGAGGCTCGACATGGTATTACTCCGTCTCACAATAGGGTTCCGGCGCTGATAATGAACGGCTCGCCGCATCTGTTCCCGCAAGGGCCTGAAATCCGACACGATTCGCAGAAGCGTCCAGCAGTGGGACGGAGAAGTGATTCGCGTGGGAGAGGGTGCCGCTGGCGCCGGCTGCGCCTAAAGCGCGCCGCCCGGAGAGAACCGACCGCGATGGCGATTGCGATTGGTCGCGGCGGGGGGCTGGTGCAGACTGGCAGGAGTGGAGGGACTCGAACCCACGGCCCTCGGTTTTGGAGACCGATGCTCTACCAACTGAGCTACACTCCTGCGGGAGCGGTGGGCCTCTACAGAGCCGGCGCGAGCTTGGCAAGCGACCTGCGGAGCGATCTCGCGCACCATTGGGTTCTGGGGCAAGGCTGACGGCACGATGGACGCGATCACCTCCCCTTCCCCAAGCGCCCCGATCCCGGCCGAGCTGCTGCTGCGCGCCTATCGCGCCGGCATCTTCCCGATGGCCGACAGCCGGGACGACGAGCAGGTCTATTGGGTCGAGCCGCGCGAGCGGGCGATCATTCCGCTCGACGGCTTCCGCTGCTCCCGCTCGCTGGCGAGGACCCTGCGGCGAGAGCGGTTCCGCGTCACCTGCAATGCCGGTTTTGCCGCGGTGCTCGACGCCTGCGCGGCGCCGCGGCCCGATCATCCGGAGACCTGGATCAGCCACCGCATCAGCGCCAGCTATCTCGCACTGCACGCAAAGGGCCATGCGCATTCGATCGAGTGCTGGGAGGGCGAGGAGCTGGTCGGCGGCCTATATGGCGTGGCGTTCGATCGGGCGTTCTGCGGGGAGAGCATGTTCAGCCGCCGGCGGGACGCGTCCAAGGTGGCGCTGGCCTGGCTGGTCGCGCTGCTCAGGCAGGCGGGCACCACGCTGCTGGACTGCCAGTTCATGACCGACCACCTCGCCTCGATGGGCGCGGTCGCGGTCAGCCGGGACGAGTACCTGCGCCGGCTGGCGGCAGCGGTGGCGGAAGGGCCGGCGGAGAGCCTGCCCGCGGCCTATTCCGCGGTGATGGCCTCGGCCGGAGCGGGCGGCGGAGCGTCTGTGGCGGGGGCGGAAGGCTGCGGCGCAGGTTCGGCTGCCGCCGCGGGCGCGGCTGCAGGCGCCGGCGCCGAGCGGGACGAGGTGGACCGCGACGAGGTGGGGCGGGCGGAACGGGGCAAGGCCTCCTCCCCCGGGAAGCTCATCGCGCAATCCTTGACCCAGACGTCATAGATCGGGTGCTCGACCACATTCAGGCCGGGCGAGTTTCGGAACAGCCAGCCGGAGAATATCCGGTGCCATGCGAAATCGGCATCGGCATCGGCGCGCTGGCGAACGGAGACCTGGACGAAGGCGCCGGTCTCCGGCCGCGTCTCCCACGGCGCGGTCCGTTCGCACGCGGCAAGGCGAACGACCACGTCGCCGACGCGGCGTGCCTCGCCAGGCTTCATCTCCAGATCCTGCGAGATGTTGTTGCGCTTGTTCAGCAGGCCGATCGTCGCGACGCGCTCCGCCATCGGGGTGCCGGGCGATTCGCCGTCAGGCGCGGCGGGCGGCGGGGCGGGCGCGGCGAGCTCCTCCGGCACCTCGGTGCTCTGCGGCTCCGGCGCGGGAGCATCGCGCGAGCATCCGGCGAGCAGCAGGGCAGCCCCCGCTCCGGCCATTAAAGAACCCGGGGCGAGGAGGGCGTCGGCCCGGAGCATCAGGCGTCGGGTGTCCAGGCTTCGTAGTCGCCCGTCGCGCGCGCGCGCTGGCCGCCCTTCTCGAGCGCACCGGCCGGGCGATAGGCGTCGGTGGTGCCGGTGGCGTTGGGGGTGTAGTCGACTTCCCAGATCCGGGCCGGCGCCAGATGGCTCTCCGGCAGGTCGTCGTACGAGTGATGCAGCCAGCCATGCCATTCGGGCGGCACGCGGCTGGCATCGTTGGCGCCGCTATACATCACCCAGCGCCGCTCCTGCCCGGCCGACGTGGCCTGCGACCGCTTCGGCTTCGAGCGGAAGTATTTGTTGCCCTGCGCATCGGTGCCGACGTGCTCGCCGTTCCGCGAGCTCCAGATCGACGTGCCGATCGTCGCGCCGTCCCACCAGGTGAAGATCTTGCCGAGGAATCCCATCAGCGGCGCGTTAGCCTCACTGGCAGGCACGGCGCAAGCGAGATGGCGATGCGGCTCACCAGCTGACCTCCGCGCCAGGGCCGATGCCGAGCTCGGCCGCGCGCCCGCCGATCAGCTCCAGCACCGCGATGCCGGGGGCATCGGAGGTGATCGGATCCTCCGAATAGGGCGTGGCGTTGGCGGCGACATTGATCACCCGCCGGTCCGGCCCGATGAAGATCAGGTCCAGCGGGATCACCGTGTTCTTCATCCAGAAGCTGAACACGCGCGGGGGATCGTAGGGGAACAGCATCCCCTCATCCGCGCCCATCGCCGTGCGGAACATGAGGCCGCGCGCCTGCTCCTGGTCGCTCTGCGCCACTTCGACGCGGATTTCATGGGTGCGGCCGCCGGCGGTGACGCTGAGCGGGATCACCTGTAGGCCGGAGACGGGGTGCACCGCCGGCTCCCCCACCACGACCGCCGAAGCGCGCTGGGTCGCCTGCTGCGAGCAGGCGGAGAGCGGCCCGGCGACGAGCAGGGACAGCAGGGCGGCCGAGACGATCGTCGGCAGCATCGGGCGGATCGGATCAGGCTTCGTCATCATCGCATTCCGCCGCCCATCGCGCGGCCGCATCCTCGCTCGGCGCGTCGACCAGTTCGCGCGCGTCATCGAGCATGTGGCCTGCGCGCAGCATCGCCGCAATCTGTTTCTCGCGCAGCTTCGGCCATTCGGCGCGGTCGTGCCCGAGGCGAGAAGGTGTGCGGGCGAACGGACCGAAGCCGCGCTTGCGGGCCAGCGCCAGCGCCGCGTTCCGACGCTCGGCCAGGCCCGGAGCGACGGTCTCGCGCACCGCCTCGTCAATCCCCGCCTCGCCGAGCGCCTGCCGCACCCGGCGCGGGCCATAGCCGCGTCGCAGCAGCCCGCCGGCCTTCGCGCGGGCGAACGCGGCATCGTCGACATAGCCGAGCTCTGTATGGCGGCAGACGATCGCGGCAATGTCCGGCGGGGTCTCCCCTTCCCACCCCCGCTCCCGCAGCTTGCGAGCGAGATAGCGCTCCAGCTTGGCCGCGCTGGTGGCGAAACGGGCGACATAGGCAAGCGCCAGCTCCTCCAGCCGGGGCCGATCCAGCGGGCGCGGCGCACGGCGGCGATCGCCACGAACTTGTGGATCAATGGGATCTGTGCTTGGGCTGGAGCGGGGCATGGCCATATTCCTGCCACACTCCTTCCCAAATGGGAAAGATTGGACGCGGCGTCGGCTTTCCACCGGCGCCGTCATCGCATTTGGGAAGCGCCACAGAGCGTGTAGAGACGAGTTACCAGCGCCGAACATGTCAGATCTGATGCCCACACCCAATGATTGCCCGCTGCCGCGCCGCCGCGCGGATTTCGCGACGTTCAGCGAGGCGATCGACTATGCCGCGCGCAGCGAGAAGGGCCTGAACTTTCACGATCCGCGCGGGGTCCTGGCACGCGCCTACACCTATCGTGAAATGCGAGAGGATGCGCTGGCGATGGCGCGGCGCCTGGTTGCCGCCGGGGTCGGCAAGGGAGACCGGGTTGCGCTGATCGCCGACACGGCGCCCGAATTCGCCGCCTTGTTCTGCGCCTCCGTCTATGCTGGCGCCTGGCCCGTGCCACTGCCGTTGCCGACCACGTTCGGCGGGCGGGAGAACTACATCGAGCAGCTTGCCGGGCAGCTTTCCAGTGCGGATCCGAAGATCCTGCTCTATCCGCCGGAACTGGCCGAGATGGCCGCCGCCGCCGCCGCGCGGCAGGGATGCGAGGCGACGGACTGGGAAAGCTTCGCCCTGCGCGAGGCGAACTCCGAGACGGCGCTGCCGCAGGCGCAGCCGGACGACATCTGCTACCTGCAATATTCCAGCGGATCGACCCGCTTCCCCACCGGCGTCGCGGTTACGCACCGGGCGCTGCTACACAATCTGTATGGCCATGCGACCACGATGGAGGTCGGCGAAGGGGACCGGGTGGTCAGCTGGCTTCCCTGGTATCACGACATGGGGCTGGTCGGCTGCTTCCTGTCGCTGATCGCCAACCAGATGTCGGTCGACTACCTCAAGACCGAGCATTTCGCCCGCCGTCCGCTGGCCTGGCTTGACCTGATCAGCCGCAACGAGGGGACGACGCTCAGCTATTCGCCCACCTTCGGCTACGACATCTGCGCGCGGCGCATTTCCAGCCAGTCCAATGTCGAGGAGCGGCTGGACCTTTCCCGCTGGCGAGTAGCGGGCAACGGCGCGGACATGATCCGGCCGGACGTGATGCAGAGCTTCGTCAACGCCTTTGCCCCCGCCGGCTTCCGCGCGGGCGCCTTCACGCCAAGCTACGGCCTGGCGGAGGCGACGCTGGCGGTAACGGTGATGCCGCCGGGCGAAGGCATCCGCGTGGAGCTGGTGGAGGAGGAGCGCCTTTCCGGCAGCAAGCGCGACCTTAGCCGCCCTGCCCGCTACCGCGCGATCGTCAATTGCGGCCGGCCCCTGCCCGACATGGAGGTCGAGATCCGCGGCGAGAACGGCCGCGCCAGGAAGGACCGCCAGATCGGCAAGGTCTGGTGCCGCGGGCCTTCCGTGATGCACTCCTACTTCCGCAACGAGGAAGCGACGGCCGAGTGCCTGGTGGGGGGCTGGCTGGACACCGGCGACATGGGCTACATGGCCGACGGCTATCTGTTCATCGTCGGCCGGGCGAAGGACATGATCATCATCAACGGCAAGAACCACTGGCCGCAGGACATCGAGTGGGCGGTGGAGCAGTTGCCCGGCTTCAACCACGGCGACATCGCCGCCTTCTCGATCGAGATGGAGAACGGGGAGGAAGCGCCCGCGGTGCTGGTCCATTGCCGCGTCTCCGACCCAGAGGAGCGGGTGCGCCTGCGCGACACGATCCGCGACAAGGTGCGCGCGATTACCGGGATGAACTGCGTGGTCGAGCTCGTGCCGCCGCGCAGCCTGCCGCGCACGTCCTCCGGCAAGCTCAGCCGCGCGAAGGCCAAGCGGCTGTACCTGTCCGGCGAGATCGAGCCGCTGAACCTGGCGGCCTGAGCGGGCGGGTTGGGCCCGCTCCGCTGGCGAGGGATTTTCGGTCACGGGGTTCGCGTCGCGCGGGTTGGGCGACCACTCACGGCGGGCGAGGTAGCTCTGTTCGTCTGCGCCGCCATCCATGAAGATGGCGACCGGCATGCGGGTGAACGCAGCACTTGTGACCGGCGAGATTCGGCCGCTGTCGCAGGCTCGGCGAAGCGGCCCTGTCGTGGGCCGACCGCGCTTTCTTCCGTTCGACGGGGCATAGCTGCCGCAGCAGGCATCGCTTGGCGGGCGACATCCGCGAAGCCCTGGCGTCAATCACAAGTTGCTGCGATTGAGGGAGAATAATTAACAATCCCTGTTATAAACTCATCGCTGGCGAGGCGCGGTGAGACTCGGCGCCGCCGCAATCTTTGGGGAAGCAGTGTTACAGCTCCAGAATACTATTCTCGAGATGATCGCGAAGGGCGAGACGCTTGCGCAGACCGCGAATCGCATGTGTCTGGAGGCGGAAAAGCTGGCGCCCGATGTCATCTGCTCGATTCTCGCCGTGGACCGCACCGGCATTATCCATCCCCTCGCCGCCCCGAGCCTTCCAGCCGTATATTCGGCGGCGCTGGAGGGGCTCTCGATAGGTCCAAGCGTCGGGTCGTGCGGCACGGCCGCTTACCTTCGCATGGATGTCACGGTTACTGACATTGCGACGGATTCTCGCTGGGCCGCCTTCAAGGGGCTGGCTCTTCCCCTCGGGCTGCGGGCGTGCTGGTCCAGCCCGATCCTCAACGCCGACGGCGAGCCGGTCGGCACGTTTGCTTTCTATTATCGCGAATGCAGGGGGCCGACGGACCTCGAGAAGGAGATCGTCCGCCACTGCGTTCATCTGTGCGCGATCGCGCTTGAGCGTCATCAGCGCCTGGCCGAGCATGAGCGGCGCGCCTTCACCGACGCCCTCACCGGGCTTGCCAACCGGGCAGCGTTCAACGCCGCGTTGGGAGCACTGGATTGCGGCACCCCCGGCAATTGGGCGCTTCTGGTGCTCGACCTCGACAACCTCAAGGTCGTGAACGACACGTTCGGTCATCAGGCCGGCGACAGCCTTATTCGGACGACCGGTGAGCGACTGGCTGGCGAGATCGCTCCCGCTCGCGCCTTCCGGATCGGAGGCGACGAGTTCGCCATGATCGTCCAGTCTCCGGCAGCACTGCAGGACCTTGAGCGCACTGCGGAGCGAATCCTGGCCGCTCTTGCCGAGCCTGCCGAGTGTGACGGGCACATCGTGATACCGCGCGCGACGGTCGGGGGCGCAATCGTATCGGCGGGCGACATGGTGGCAGAGCGCGTGCGGCAGAACGCGGAC
>Ga0210040_10004511_pt1 | contig 18169 bp, 8 predicted proteins | sample CryGeyCG12114_NA_FD_185462 | JGI IMG/M metagenome (GOLD analysis project Ga0210040, IMG submission 185462) | Groundwater microbial communities from aquifer - Crystal Geyser CG19_WC_8/21/14_NA (SPAdes) (version 2) | ecosystem: Environmental > Aquatic > Deep subsurface > Groundwater | place: USA...
TGGGCAAATGGGTTCATCCTTATTCTACCATGTTGTTTCAGGAAGCAGTTAAGTAATAATAATAATAGTAATGGTATTGCTATATACAATATATATTTTGATGTCTTTTTTGTGTCTCCCATCCATAAATACATAAATAAGATGCAATCATGACAAGAGAGGCTGTTACATATTGGATTGGAGCGAGCACTTACGGGTGAAATCTGTTCTCGTGCTCTCCCCTGCTCGCTACCAACTTATGTGTTTGGTGCGCTCATATTTTCAAATTGAGATTTCTTATCGGGCGCAAACTTTTTGTACCGTTCCACTTGCTAACTGTCACGTTAAGGATAAATTGTGAGGAGGCAGCAAAAGCTGTCTTCTGTATGTCTGGCAATATCGTTTCTCTCGCTCTCTAAATGCGGCTACAATGTTTTTCACGCTCAGTTTTGTGCATGGATGTGAGTGGTGGGGAACCACATTATTATTATCAGCTTCTGGAAGTCGTCTTTAATTTTGGGAGCTATGAGAATCTGCTGAGTACGGAGAAATTGTGTCCTTATGGTATGTAGTTAGTTCGTTAGTAATATACTATACTGTGTGAGCAGCACATTTTATAACTTGATAAGACTAAAAGTAACTAAAAGTAGGCAGGGAATTTTATACATGCAAAAGGTTATGAGTTAAGTAGAGTTTTTAATTTTCTGGCTCTACTTTTTTAAGAAAGCGATGTGAAACTGCAGTATGATAAAAAAACTATAATGTTCTTAATATAGAAATTAATGCCGAGTGTTCTATATATAAAATACCTAAAGGGTCTGTGTAGCATATCCTTATTTAAATATAATATGTCGCTTGAGAGATGTTCAGTATTGTTTTGTGGCCAATTCATAATAATAATTTGGAGCCCTCCTTACAAACATTTGTTTTATGTCTTTGTCCCTATATAGTTCCAGCTGCCAGCTACCTAAAGTTAGAAACTAGTCATAAATCTATGAGCTACTCATAAAATTAATTCAGGAAACCAAAGGGCAGAGTTTATTAGGCCCTATCGTGTACGTCTGTATGGTTCAAGCGGAAAAGGAGTACAAAAAGAGGAGAAAGACAGAGCTCACTATAACTTGGAAGAGTTGGAGATAAAAGGAAACGGTTTAGATATGCAAAATAAGAGCGGACTGAGGTGGCCATATTATGGTATGGGAGATGATGAGACAGAATAATAATAAGTTGAAATCTTGCTCATTTCACGGGAAACTTGCTCACACAGTTTAAGTGGCTGACGTCTTGTTCTCCCACCAAACATACATACAGTTGTATTTAACAAACCACTTTATTTGGTTAGATCGTTAGTGAAAGCACGCACCACCACTTTTACTACTGTTTAGGGTCTCCATCATGAGTTCATTGAATTAAAACCATGCCATGAATCCTACAAAGCAAGGAATCCGCTTTTTAACTTTTTCTACAAAATAATCACTATAGTAAGTTATTACTTGCTCACTATGACTGTGAGATTGTTATTAAAACCAAAAAGTTTGAGTTCGTTAGTTGAATTGCTCCTGTAGTAAACACAGTCAGGAGAGAAAGCTGCGTACGTATGTAAAGCTAGTGAATTCCTATTTCGGGTTTATGATCATGACTGTGCTCATATAAAGGACTCAAGTTGAAGAAATGAGCTGTAAAAATCATAGCATTAGGAGTCTCACACCAAAAACTCACTTATTTCATAATGTCATGAAACATTGTAATGACCGTTATGATAATTAGATGTGGGATAGCTAGCCAATCTAATAATATTGCATGTCACATTTTATTATGGTGAGGAGAAAGTTTGCATTAAGTTAGTGTAGTTAAATTACATGGAGTTAAAGATGGAACGCAACTTACGCAACGAATTCATGTAGCTAGACATAGCATCAGTTCTGTTTTATGGCTTGCTCTTTTGCCATGATTACAAGCGAAGGAAATAAAAGAGAAGAACAGTTTTAACTTCACTTTTATTATGTGACTGCAGAATAGTACAGGATCGCTATGTGGTAACAGTTTGCTACAAATAATAGGTTCGGCTATAAAGTAATGGGGTGAGTGCTCAAACCACTAGTATGTAGATTAGCTCCCTTTGGCTACAGGGATTTGAATAGCTTGGGAAATATAAATGTAAAGGAAATTTTTCTCTACGAATTATTTTTTTCCATACAACCCGAACATAATAAGTTATACTTTAGGCGAGTACTTTTATTATTCTTCTTTTCATCGGCAAGCGCTCCAATCCATCATGAAATTCGAGTAGTGACTAGTATTAGCATGCATTTGCATAGTTCTAGTTACGGGGTAAGTTGAGAATTAACAAGATAGCTATTAAATACAAAGACAAAAAATATATCACAGGTTCAATCAAATAAATGATAACTAACTACATATACTTTAATGAAATTCTTGATTATAATTTCAGTGATGATAGCCTACACAATGATTGAATGACTATTAAAAGAGAAACACAGGCTGTACAATTTCTATACCTGACCGAATAAACATTCTTTCACCATCTCATTTTATACTCTACTTATTGAGGTCAAGAGACTAAAAATTTCGCAGCATGTTCTTTCTCCTCTTCCCTGTCTTGATGTGCAGTCATGTGTCGAGTCAGATGATGCCTGTAAAATAAAAGGAAACAATGAAACTTACATTTTGAATTAGTTTAACGACCGATTACTGCGGGCCAAATTACACTACACTTATGTCTAAAACAAAAGAAAATTTCACCTTTCTCTAAAAGTCTCATGACAAACTGGACATCTTAACTTCTCATCCCTTTTCTTCTTCAAAGGATCCAGTTCATCCTTTCGATGATGACTTCTCATATGATAAACCAAATCAGATGTCATCCTGAACCCAATATTGCATTTGGCGCAAACATTTTGAGCCGGCAGGGTCAATGCAGTCAATGAAGGAGGTAGCAAACTCGGAGGATTGATCAAAGCTGCTGCAGCGGCAGCCGCCGCAGCATGATTCATCGGCGGTGACATTTGTTGCTGTTGGCTAATTGGTCTGCCATTCCTCAACTCCTGATTAGAATTAATCCTACCCATCATCTGGGGTGGAAAAGAATATCCAGCAAACGCATAGGTTGGTGGATTATTATTCGGTTGATGAGACAAATGACCACTGGATTTAACTAGACTCCCATGCTCACTTTTGGGAACAAACGGACCACACATACCCATTCCAGTGGGTCCAAATTTTGACATGTGTGGAATCAGGGCGAATGTAGATGCAGCCAGAGATGATAAATCGGTTGGATGATGAGATTGGTGATAAAAATTTGACCCTGTGGGAATTCTACTGCTAGTTGATGAAGGGAGGAACATTGTTGAGAATTGATTGAGGTTTTCCTTGATTTTCATATGATCACTTATGCTCAACTTGTCTTTCGACCCCTTTTTCACCAGTTTCGACGGCTCTGGCGGATTCTGATCATCACTGTCAATATTTGTTGTCATTATATCGATCGACGAGCAATTGGAATGATTGTTACTACTGCGTTCGTCTTCTTCATCATCCACACCCGTCGAATTAAATGTAGTCGATGATGAACTAGCTGGACTTGACACTGGTGATGACAATCGGCGTTTTTCTTTCACTACATTGTTATTATTGTTCAATAATCCACTGCTGTCTTCTTTGGCAGTAGTCTCATTTTGTCCTGTTAGGAATGCAATATCGAATGCCCGTTTTCTTCGTGTTGTTGAAGTAGAACTGTTCGAATTTACTGTGGTAGCCGACATTTTTTCTCGAAAATCTACTAATCCCATATCAATCCTTATCTAACCTTATCTTCCGATCCAACTTGATCATCAAGTAACTAAGCTGGTAATTCTCATTTAATAAATTGTCAAAATATTTTTCAAGTCGGCACTTTAGTTACTCACTCACTTTTACACGGTAATAATGATGGTTCGATAAGTTTTTAATAACCGAATTCCCAGTCGTGGTTCAAACAGGACCCATATTGTGCAAAAACTTCATTGATGAGAGTCGGTGGAACAGATTGGACTCGTCGTCATCCAACTAACTATAGTTTAAGTTAGTACCACACACAAACAATTGATCATGCAGATTCACACAGATGAGCCGATAGGGAGTTCAAGCTTGGTAAACAACCAACATCACTAATAACAAAGTCACATATGGGATGATGATGATGATGAAAATAACCGGGTACTCAACTGATCCCTTCAATAATGTGTAGGGAGAGCAGATGTTTTACAAATAAAAGGTAACTTACAGCCTCCCTAACTAGTAGTAGTAGTAAGTTAGTTAGTACGTAGGTAAATGTTAGTAACTAGTTAGTTACTACTAAAGTTTGGAGAGTGATGTTCATACTACGATAAATCTCATACAACTGGCTCCGTTTTGAGCCCGTCCCTCGCTTTTGTAGGGAACACATTGACTAGTGTGGTAAAAGCACTTGTGCTTTCTTCCCAAGCTCCATATTACTTACTTACTGACGGACTGACTAACTAACTAGGGTAGTGGTCCGTGCTCCTTCTGCTTTTCCCTTATGCTGGTTTACAGTCTATGTGTATAACATAAGTACGTTGTGGAGTGCTGCTTTTGCTACCCTTGGTTGGTAGCTTTCTCAAGTATCCCCGCTGGAAGATTTCATTCGGACCACGGGTTGGTTGCATAGGGTTCATAATAGATTGAAACAAGTGCATTTCCAATCATTCAACGTGTGTACTTAATGTGGGATGGGAATCCATGTGAGTGGAGGAACTAACTAACTAACTAAATGGGATTGGAATCATGCTGATTCGTTTGGTGCTCGCATGAGTGACTCTCTGCATATGTGACATGTAATCTATATAGGGATGAAAGCAAACCCTTATCCACACTATGCTTGGTTTTGGCAGTTAGGTTAATAGAAAGCTAGCATTTCTTTAAGTGCCATTTTCTATCATATGGTGTTTAGGTGTTTAGCTGGTGTGGGAAAAAATAGAGAGTTAAAAAGTTATGTTAGTATTTAAAACTAACATTACATTAGACTAGACCACATTAGAAAAAGAGAGAAAACTCTTGAGAAAATGATTTGAGCCAAAAATTTGAAAGCCGTGTCACATTAATTGCACAAGTACGGCGTACTTGCAAACCTTACTGTACTACCTAGTTGTTGTGCAGTGCACTCATATTCTATATGCTGAGAAAGTAAAACAGGGCAGATCCTGCTGACTGATACTACTTAACCATATGTCATAGGGATTGAATGAGATGCAATATCAATATGCAACCTTGTGCCAAGGGATTCCATGTATTAGAGGAATTAGAAACGCCGTTAAAGGGAACGAATTCAAATGAATGAATACGATTTCCCTAGCTAAGGCATATTGCCACGGTTGAGATTAAATAGGTTGAACCTATTCACCATAACTACTAACTAACTACATACTATACTCCTCGGCTATAGGAACTAACTAACTAACTAGCTAGGGGAGGCCAATAGTTGTGGGACAGAAAAGCTTTTAGTAATGATATGCAAGTTGTGAATGTAAAAAGTCCCATTGCGGCACTAGTGGCGGCCACAGTGCAAACTTTCTAGGGCACTAAAAATAATATCTCATCTCAGCATGCTTTTTAAGACCATGATAAACAACCCATGTCAGTGAGCGTACGTACGAACATTATACAACGATCACTAATTTAATAATTTCTCGGAGCAGGGTGGAATATTGTTTGGGAACTAACTAACTAACTACAAGATGAAATACATGCATAAATGGAACGTTGGCCAGATTCTTCATGCCTAGTCATAGATCTTCATCAGCTCGAGCTAATTGACATGAGTTCCTAAATCTCATGTCCATATGAGTGCACACAAACTGTTTTCTGCACTTTTCAAACATGTGCTCTCTACATGTATTATGTTGTAATTCACTAATAGAGAGTAAAAGTCGAAACAAACTGAGTCAACTTTCCCATTTGCATGTGAGAACCATTGCGTGGCGTAGCCAAAAAAAAAATCATTGTTACTTGGATTCTATTGTTAAAGTTGAATTCCAATTTTAACTACAAATTACACTCTGAGATTGACAAACATTATACACCAACCAAGAAATAGCCCAAGGATCTGTCAAGAAACAAAGAGGGATGGTGAAAAGTGTCAAGCTTGTGAAAACATACTATGCGGCTACCGCTAGCTATTCGAAATCCAATTAGATTTTCAGACCTATTTCACTCACTCAGCATACATTAAACTGGTGTACTTTTCAATACCAAGACAAAGTGAGTGCGGTTTAAGATTTTAAACGCCAATAACGGTGCATGCAAGTTAGAAACAAAAGGAAAATCTGTAGATGAATAAAAGTGGATGCCAAAGAAGACAGGCAGTTCTATCTACATTTTATACAAGTAATTTGATGTTTTCTGCCGATAGCAAAATTTGTTGCCACCATGAAATGAGATATTTATCTCACCGCTACCACCCTTTATGTTATTATTATGGTTGCAGGGAAAATTCTCAGGAGAGTAGTCGGGGCTCAGACATGTTGTTATTTTCTTGCCATGTATGTATAGTCTGGAACCCTTTATTGAGCACAGTGTGAGTGACACGATGGAAATCTGAAAGTTGAAGCGGAAATCCCTTGTGCATGAAAGACAAGATCAGATCCTATTGATAGCTAGATGAATGGGGATAGATTGGATATTTTGAGATGTGGAAGAGAGAAAGCTATTTATCCGCTGGTTGGTAAATTATATGTGCAAGCAAGTTCATCAAGTCCAAAGTCAAAGTGCAGCCTCCCACTCGATTTGGCTTTCAATGAATAAGTAATTTTTCCTACCAATCAATGAATCAACGAGCAATTTATCCTATGCAAGATTTTTGGAAAGAAAAAACGTTTTGTATACTCTCAGTCGATTGAGGTTGAGACTAAATTAGTTTGTAAATGTATTAATAACAGTTTGATAAAGCAAAGGCATTTCAATAAACAATAAAAGAAAATAAAAACAATGAAATTCTATTTTAGCACTAGAAAAGGGTAAAGATACAATATTTTATCTGTACATTTTTTTAGCGAGAAAGAAACTCCTAAAACAATACGTTTGCAAGACAGGAAATAAAGTCTTGTCTCGTTTCTAAGCTAGCATTCTACAAATCCATTTAGTAGATTAGATTAAAAGTGTGTATGATACATGGAGAGTGAAAAGTCACATATGGACAAGGCATATAATCTAGTAGACATGCCTAAGTTTTACTAGAATGGCTTATCATAGTAAAAAAAATCTCCATGTAGCTTACGAACAAAACGTACAAATTCCGAATTCATATTGCTAATACAGTTCATACTGCATTGTTATCTTACAGTGTAGTTACAAGATTCTGTAAAAAATATATTCTTCGTGATAAAATACTAAAAATATTACACTTTTTTTAACAAACTCAATCTTTAATATTTTATCCTCAAATCAAAGCCGGTTTTTTTGGACGGACATATAAAACACTGCACACATTTGACAGGCAAATAATCTGATAGCCTACAGCAAATATAGTTGCATACTTACTAAACAAACAAAAACTTATTTACTAACCAAGCTATGGGCTAGCATGTTTAGTTATTCGACTATGATACAAACACAAGCTTCCTGACAAGACAATACACATTGAATGGATTATGGTAGTTTTCATCATCACATTATTGTATTCTCCCACTTCTTCCTCACTTAATTTACTTTAACTACTAACTTGCACTTTTCTTGCCTGCTAGCCGAAGAGTGATATTACTCAAAGTCCTTATCCCTCATACGGAAGCAAGTCAGCCTTAATAAATACTTCTGGGAACAATTCCTCCAATCGGGAATACTGCTTTACTGAAAGATTACATTCGGGACAACCTTCTACATTGATAGTCTGTAGATGCCCAAGTCTTTTCTTATGGTAGTTTGTTAGTAGTAGTTCCAGGCTTGCTCGAGTTACCTAAAAATGGATTTTAACACCATAGTTAAACATAGGGTAACTGTATACAATATATTCAAGTATTTATTATTTATTTTTTATTTATGATTAAGTTAATATCATTTTGCATCTGATTGGAGAACTGACAAAGTGATAATAACAAATAACTGGATGTTATACCAATGGGTGAAAGCAATGCATGTCCGTATTATGAGTGATTGGCAAACTTACCAAAGTACAGGAGAGGTTTAAATGGACAATATTCCCCAGAAGAGCAATCCATTTCATCACTGTTTCGTGTCCAATACATGTGTCTGAGATGTCAAGAAATTCCAGACCTGAGGATTTTAATATAAAAACAAAGTTATTCTCACTAGTGTACACATGGTCTTGTACTTTACAAGCACATTACAAGAGCTCATTATTGCCTATCCGAACCAAATAATGCGCACTACACTACGCACATTAAGCATGGGAACAAAACCCTATATATTGGGGGACAGGAAAACGGGGCACAAAATACGTTTTTTCCACAAGGGAAAATCCACACTAATATATTTATCAAGTAGTTAGTTTACATTAAAAGACAAATGACCAGAAGCTGATGTGCTTTATCAGATTCCCAATATTTGACTATAATCTCTACTCACCCAAGCTTTCCCCAAATTATTATTATTAGTATTTATGACCACTCACTCAAACATGTTCCATAAATCTGCTCGTAAACTAACAAAAGCCAATACACCCTTCCTGTTAAAAACTCTGAATATATCCCATTCATGCTTAACGTACCTTGAAGTCCGTCCCTAAAAAGAGAACACAGATGAGCCAAGTCCTTATCATTATCAGAATATGGGAAAAACGTAGAATCCATAATTTCGCATCCTTTGAGCACTAGAATTTTCAAATTCTTTAAAAACCGCAAAGACAATAATTCCTGGGGTTTAATATTTTCAACCATCTGAAAATCTAGAACTTTCAAGTTTGGGAAATTATGTGCAATCAAGCAAATCAATTCAGATCCAAACCGGCATCTAAAAACCAGCTTTGTACATAGTGGCCTCAACGAGCCAAACAAAGGAGCCACATCAGGGTAGGAAAATCGATTGTCTTCTTTGTCAGTACTATTGTTATGAATAAAGATTATTTCCTTGAGATTTTCATAAGGCGTCAAGCATCGAACAGTTCTTTGTTCCAAGTTACAGTCTGCGATCCTCAACATTTCCAACGAATATCGCAATTTTCGACAGTTGGCAAAAATATCGGAAGGTAAGTGCATATCTGACAAGAGTACTTTTTTCAAATTTTTGCAGCGATCTAAAAAGTTTGAAAAATCAAATCCATTCCACAGAGACATTCGGGATAAATGAATATCCGATAGCTTTGGAAGTTCTAAAGTTGCCATTTTGCCCCAAAAATGTATAACTTCTTGTCGCTCTAGTTGTGAACTGCGAAAAAATTTTTTCGTTGAACTTAAATCTGGTCCAGATAGCCCCAAAACGGTCAGACTTTTTGCATTATTTCTGACAACTTTTTCGATTACATTCACAGGTAGGCGTGAAACCTCAGTGGACAATAAAAATCTCTCCAGCCTGGTCATTTCTGATGTTAGTGCATCAAGTGAAATGTCCGTAATGTGATATGCATCTTCGATTGCAAGTGTTTTCAGTTTTGATAAATTCGCGTGGAATTTGGGAATAAATAAGTGCCAATTGATTATTTCGAATCCACTGTGAAGTAAGGCGGGGCAGCTGAATATATACAACTCTTCTAGTGCTGTGCAAAAAGAAATTAGTTCAACGAAACGTCCCATGCCTAAAATGCTTTCGCGCATCTGTAGAACTTTAAGAGTCCCAGCAAATCTTTTCCGGAATGTCAAGAAATGATTTTCGTTTCCAAAGAGAGATTTTTCAACTAAGTATTGACGAAAACTGATTGACTCCCATGGAACAACAGAGTTCAAAAGGGTATCACGAGATTCATCATTACAAACTGTGAACTGTAGCTTGCACAGCAGTGGAGAGCCACGTTTTACTAGCAATTCATTGCAGGCTTTGCAAACTAATCGGAGTTCCAGTTGCTCGGTTGGGGTGAGATGTGACACAACAGAAAGAAATGCCTGTGAAATTTTGTAATTAATGCTGAAAAACACTTTTTTCACAGAAAAAGTTCTTTGCATGCAATGAAAAATTCAATTTGAATAGGAAATAAAAAATTATACCTCGGAGCTAACAATGGTACCCCCGAATGACAGGGATAAGATCATTGCAAAATGAAAGAAACGTTTTTATGCTTGGTACTTAAGAATAAATAACGGCAAAAAGGAATTGAGAAAAGTGATACAATGAATTGCAATTAAATGAAAGAATTAACTTAATAATAAATCAACATTTAAATTTTTGACACTGCATTGTTTATTACGAATCTCCAAGGCACCAATAGATGACTTCCAAAGGGTCGACTACATCGTATATTCACTACAAGCTATAGTTTCAGGAGTGTTAGAACATCATTAGCTTCGTATGTTAAATGTTATCATAGGATACAAGGTGCTTTAGACAAAGTGACATAAGCCTAATTAACTATGAACTAATTAACAATCTAAATAATTACTCAATACCGTACGTGAAAAGACAAAAAAGGTGAATATTATCACAAATATGTTCAACAGTGAACTTAAAACTTATAGTGGACATTTAATTAAGTACCTCTCACCTCCTCCACACAACCCTATATTTCCCTGTATACTATTTAGGCTGACTGAGTATCATATTTTTACTGTAACGAGAAAAAACACCATAATCCAAAAATGTTTTCCTTTCGTTGTGCATAATGAACCCATTGTTGTGCAACTACACCTTGACCCCTGATTTCCTTCCTACATAATAGCAAAGACATTTACCTAACCAATACCATGTTCGAGTAAGTAAGTAAGTGACAAGTGAGTGAAGTATGTGGAAAAATTGTGTGAGCATTAATTGAAATTGTAGGCCATATAAGCCACTTTTGTCTCTTTCTGGGTAACAGTAAAATTCGATAAATTCAACTCTTTCTAGAGATGAGAAACAACTTTTTCGTCTACTTGACAAGACGTATTAGGATTAGGAGATACATCTCGTGACTTGGAACTGCGATCGCTATCATAGCCACTTTTGGATATAGCCGCAGTGTGGAGCGCACGTAGTCGACACATTACATCAAGTGGAATTGGAATTCCTGTGGTTCAGGAGAGTGATTTACAAAGAAATTACACACAGAAAAGAATATATATTCTTGAAAAAAAACCAGCAATTTCAAGCTAAGTGAATCAGCATGCACAATAATGTTCGTAATCATTATTCAATACAAAATAATACTTGGGATTGCTTAGATAATGAGCACTATTGCACTCCAAAACTATAACTAGAGCTATAAATCTATACATGCGAATGTCGTTAATGAAATTACATAACCTGAAAGCAAGGTATCGAGTGGACAGGTCGGTCGATCATTTTAACTTGTCGTTAGTATGCTAGACTAGGCATTTAATAAATTCGGAATACTGGGATTTAGGAAATTACACCATGATCACAATGTTTTCAAATCCTTGCAATTTCAGTCACCAATGTAATGTTTAGTACACTGTATAGGATTTAAAGAGTAAAGCTAATATGTTCGTTTATAAATTTTTGGCATTATCATTCGATGAATAGGGTTAGTTGAATATGTTGCGTTCATTTCATACCATTTTTAACATCAGCACACAAAAAATTAATACTGCATCTTATTTGTAAAGAAAACTTACAAATACAAAAGTATTCTACTTCATTAGCTAACTTTTTAACCATACCACTGAAAACTCGTCTGGAAAAACAAAACGTCCATGCATTATATCCAAATCAAATTATTGAGATTAAGTAAGTGTAAACTAATTAATACTGGAAATGTTAACAAAACAAAACATTAATTGGGCTGCAAACTAAATTTCATCATTTTTCGCCAAAACATTTACCTGGTGGTGAATTTGGACTACCGTTTTCATCTTCTTCTTGAATTGTTCTATTCGACTCCCATTGTTTACGTTCTTGAATCAGCTCATGAAGAATCTAAGCACACGTACAGCCAACCATGATTAAACTTTAAATAAATGTTACTCCATAATTTGTTAGCTTCACAAAATTATCTTCTCACCTCTTTATTCTTTATAACTATGATGCGACCTTCCACAGCCGGAGCTAGCTTGCAAGTGACCTTTTCCATATTTTCAACAACATTCCCTTGACGAGATAGAGATGGACGGGGAGATAAGGACATACTTCGTTCCATCAACGGAGTCACAGAAGGACACAACTCGTTCAAAGAAGTCATAGACCTCAAAAGGCTGTGACGTCTAGACATCGTGATCAAAGACTGATGATGTCGGGAGTTCCTCCTAGTCAAACCAGATACCATTTGGATTGCATGAAAATGATTCTGGATTGCAATGCAGAGTTCAAGACATTGTTCAGGATCCGTCTACAGGTAGATACAAAATTTTAAAAAAATAGATGAAAATGATCAATGATGGCGTATATAAAATTGATACACGTAATAAATGAACATTGTATAAACAAGCATACAAGAACTTCAGCATTGGCCAATCCAGTGTACCCGTCGTGTCCACTGGATACATAAGTTTTTGTTACAAGCCTATAGAACTGATGAGGCTGGACGTACTCGTCACCAACTTTCACAAATTTGGAATCAACTCTACTGCCCGGAGGTTTAGACGGATCAAATGCAAATCTAATGCCAGCAACTTGGGGGAATCGGCCTTCTAGTTTTGGGTACTGGGATACACCATTTTCTAAGGCATCAACAAGTTGTGCTCCTACGGAGTAATTTTACATGGTTTAACTTTATCTAACTATTGACTACAAAACAAGGACTTGGAATCAACTGTTTACTGCAGTGAAAAATATCAGTTTTTGATACGAAATAGTACTATCGAATGAGTTAGACGGGTTATAGGAAGTAGACTTGCAGACAAACAAGTAATAATACCTGTAACATTTAAAACCACGAGACTGTCCAACATGGGCAGTATCGTCATCAAATCCCTCATTGTGAATGGACCGGCAGGGTGAATACGATCAGATCTTAAAGTGCCACTATTAAGAATAGCGCAGTCACCATTGCAGCTCGCCACCATAACATCACATACTAGATTTCCGAGATTAGACTCTCTAGTACGAATTGTCTCAAATAACCCGTCCAAGTCTGCGTGTAATTCTCCGAGAACATCGTCCAATTTGGTGCTCATCATGGCTACAAACAATAAAATTATGAACATCGCAAACTGTGATTCTGATTCCTACAGAATTATTGTTATACCTTCGTATTGTTCCAGCTCCTTTTTTAATTCAGGATCTTCTTCATGATCAGACGTCACAGACATCCGTTCAATAATGAAATCCGGTTTATTAGTCTTACTATCAAACTCCACAGTGATTACACTGAAATCTCTAAAATCCGTTCCACTCTTTAATACCGGCATTCCTTTAATCTAGAGTCAATATAATTAATACATCATAGAATATCATCATCATCATATTATTATTATTACAAGATGATCACAACAACGAACAAAGAGAACGATCACATTTAAATTAAATAGTCAATAGTATTTTCACCGACCGACTTTGTCAGTGTTTATTCAGAGCAAACAAACAAAGCAAATACAGCAAATGTCATTACAATTTATCTCTTACATGTTTGATTTGATACACATGGTCATGTCCGCCCAGAATGATATCAATTCCATCCACATTTTCAGCCAGACGTTCATCATTAGGAAATCTCATATGGGTCAAGGCAATAATTAATTCACATCCCTGGGTGGAAGAAATCCATTCAAAGATTAAAACTACAACAGTCGTCAAAACGGCACCTAGAATTTTTTAAACCTCATACCTGCTGTCTTAAGTTTTGAGCAAGTTCTTTACCAACTTCCACATAGTCTTTAAATGTGACCGCATCCGCATCAATTGTGCTTAAAGTTGCAAGCCATTCTAACTCAACCAGCCCCATCTACAAAAATTTACATTCAATTCGAATCATTTCAGCACTAATGTAACTCTTAACACTGAGACTGAACTTCAAGAAAATAATAGACATACTATTCCAACTTTGCGCCCATTGTTTTCAATAATGTGGGTGATTAGCCCATCACCAAGCGGATCGCCAGTTTCGTTATCAATCACATTAGACATGAGCCATGGAAAATTCGTCTTCTGTACGTGTTCGGCAAGCACATCGACCCCAAAATCTTTACAAAAATTCTTTCTAATTTATGTGCGAATTCCTTTCTTATATAAAATAATAATTAAAATATATTCATACCGAAATCATGATTTCCGTAGACAGCACAACTTGTCTTTACAGCATTAAGGACAGGTACCATTTGCTCCCCTTTGGTGAATGTCGAAACTAAATAAACATGATGAAAAAACATTATAAAAATGATGTAGAACACATAATCATAGGCAAAACGTGGGTAAAAAACCAATTCGCTTACGCAGACTTGGAGCGAAACAATCCCCACTGAAAAATACTAAAGGGTTTAAATGATCATATTTTTTGACTGCAGTGCAAAATCTAGCCGCTCCACCGATCGGTTCCTTTTTTTGCGACGCAATATCGTAAACATCATTGAAATGAATTAACGTCAGAGGCTAAAAAAATTACGAAACAATCAAAATTAACATAAACAGTTCAAAATTTTGGACAAAAAACCGGTTATCATTACAATTTACCTGACGAATAGTAGAAATTGGTGACATTGACAGCTTTGAGAAAGACAGTGTGCAAACCCGTGTGAAATGCTAAGACAAACGGCAATCACTTTTGTTGTTGACAATCGATTAATCAATAAATCAATAGATGAAATATCCAGGTAGGGTTAGTTTCAACGCCTAAAAATACGGAACCAATCAATATTTAGTCTCTATAGTGTCAGTCTAAGCGAGCCCAAGGCTGGATACAGGACATAACATCTTGCGTTGCAGTTTTACAGAACAAAACTTCCTAATCTTATCTTGTTCGGCTCAAGTACAAACACAAATCAATCGAATTGACTTAACCCAGCCGATCAAATAAATCAATAAAACGCTACGCACAAAGAATGATGGTCAAATAAAGACATGGTTTACCTGCAATGCACAACAATGATGTGAGTTTGAATCAGCTGGTGATGTTACAAATGGCAAGCCTCAATTTATTTTTGCTTCAATTCCAATCTGACCAAGATCAACCTTATTTTTAAGTATTCTATTCTGATACTTTAATCCGCACTGTGGTATTTGATAAGACTATCTTTTACGACGCAAAAATTAATAAGGAAACTATAATTCGATGCCAATGTTCAATCTTCAGTCTTCCAAGCACAAAACTTAATTGAACTAAGTGTAAAACGTTTGACTTGATTGAATGATTGAATAAAAATCAAAATATCTTTTTCCTTGAATCTTGTCTGTCGCAGTCTCCAACTCAAATGGATTACGTAAACAATTTAAACACTTTTCCTGCTTTCATTTGGTCAGCTGACTTTCGTACTTTCACCTTTGTTCACACCAAACCAAAGCGATGCACTAGCACTGCCACTGTGCTACTACTGCATACTGCAACTGCATATTAGTAGAGGCACAAAATCGTTATGCTTAATTCTGCATTTGAAAAAATTTTCGTTATGATTTTCATCTGCTTTAAGTTTTATTTCATCCAACTCAAAAACTTCATTTAGTTGTGGTCGGGGCATTTGATGAACTTAACTAAGGAATTTATGACATGAATTCATTACGACATTTTAAGTTTCTAATGCTTTATTCTTTTGGCCGTAACAAAGCTCTCATCTTGACAAACAAAACAGATACATATTAGTACACATACATAAAGAGCATTAAAGTATGGCCGAGAACATATAATGGTCACATGACAAAGAAGTTGAAATAGATTTTAGAATTCATCGTCTCAGGGAATATATTTGTAAATCATTGCAACCATTATATTTATCTGCGTCTACTAAACACACTGCCATTGGCTAACTTGTAAAGCTTGTATCACTCCAATTGGCAACAACAGTGCGCGATCATTATTTCTTCGACACTTAATATGTACAACACTGCTGTAGGAATTTAAGGATCATTTCAGTTTTTAAAATAGGCTCATAATTTATCATATTCCAAAACTTTAACGACTAGTTTTGTACAATGTGTAACTACAGATTGCGAATTTACAAAATAGTACAAACTTTCTGTGGACATTTTTCTAATAAGTTTGGTACGAGGCTATAAGGCTAACGAATTTCTAAACTGTCATAATTCACCAATTCACGGTAATTAGTTTGTTAGTATACATATAGACTGAACACAATGAAAAGCTGTAAAATTTTTTAACACAACTTTTGCTTACGTACGAAAATGTTTACATATATATTTACAAACCATTTTTCCGTTGTCAATATTTTTGCACCATATTTTTATCCATCACTAAATACTCCGCAAAAGTAGACAAAATTGTCTACTGATTAAAAATTGTCAACAAACAATGGCAAAGCACAAAAAATTAAATCACCAATACCATCTAAAAACATTATTTTTATATCCCTTGAAATGGTCTCAACAGCTTAACAATATCTCCAGCAATATATTTCCTTGTATCCAATACTACGGGCATGTAAAAGGGAAAAGAATATTGGCACATTCCCAATACTTTACTATACACTCTCAACTTGAGATGTCTATAAAAGTCTTTTTTATTACAATCAGATCAACAGTGCAAACAAAAACTAACACACAAACCTAATAAAACAGCTATTATCCGTAACATTATATTTCGAGCACAAACAACAAATAAATACACCGAACAAAGAGATCATTATCAAACATTATCTTTTAGTCTTACAACACAATAAATCCTTATGTAACTAGAACGAATGCGATTATATCCACGGACCCATTTCTTTCTCCAATATGACTACTGCGTCCTGACGCTCCATAAGACGGAGAGCGTTAAGTAAATCTGTAATAGCTTCGGGCTTCCTCGTTTTAACATCCCAAAGATCAAGTATATGCTCAGTAGGACTTGACTTCAGTGACAAAAAGCTGGTATATCTGTAAAAAAATCAGGTATTATATGAGTCAGTAAAACTTCAATTCAAATTTCATACTCACACTAGATTCACTATTCGTATAATTGTTGCTATACCTATCCACTCCAAGTTTTTTTGCTAAAAGTCTCCAATCCTTTCCATGCGGATGTGGTTGATCTAAACATTGACAGAGTCTTCTTTTTACAGACAATGGCAACCGGAATAAAGATCCACCGCATTCCACAGTTACTACAGAACTACAACCACTACTAGTAGTCACAGTGGCTGATTTTGGACTCGTCGTGATTTCTGGAGAAGAATTCAAAGTGTTTCCTCCACTTGGGGTGGATTTGTATTTCTAAACGCAAAAAAAATCATCAACATTTTCAAATCGTCTTCAACACACACTGCATTCACAACCGACACAAACTGACGAACAAAAAAAAACTTACAGAAGTGCCCAAGTCAGTGCGAATTCGGAATGTTATCTTTTGTAAATGGACATGTTGGTAGGCAAGTAGCCTAAAGCAAATAGCGGAGATTCTGCGTTCCGTTTTCTCGAGTGTAAATGTACGGCATATATAAGATTGTCTGCCAGCCCATACTTGATTGAAGTCCAGTTCCTTTCCAAACAAACCAAAAATATTGTTAGTTCAATCCAGCAAAAAAAAAATCATGTCATACACCCTAAAAATAAAAAGCATAGTTATTCAGAGTGAGCCAAGTTAGTTTACTCAAATTAGCAACTCTTCTGACCACTCCTTTATATCTAGTGAACGATTTGTTAATTTCTCCTGCAAAACTGCTTTTATCACGCGTCGGCCGCCTTTACAAATCAAACAAACTCTCTCACTAGCCTGTACAAGTCAAACAAACATTGGAAACTCCTGGAGCATCTCACTTACTAATTCACCACTTGTAAAAGTGTAAACAAAAGTCTCAAAGAATCTAGTGAAAGTCAAAAGTGGTTTTACAACTTTGTACTTTTTTCCCCGACACATATTAAACGCATCACTCAGTCCCCATTTTTTTACATACAAATCAGCAGAAAAACTACAACTTGTGTCTACACTTCACATCCACTCAAATCTACTATGATGAATAGCTCTGTAACACTTACATCTCATTCAGGCAAC
>Ga0210040_10004512_pt1 | contig 18164 bp, 12 predicted proteins | sample CryGeyCG12114_NA_FD_185462 | JGI IMG/M metagenome (GOLD analysis project Ga0210040, IMG submission 185462) | Groundwater microbial communities from aquifer - Crystal Geyser CG19_WC_8/21/14_NA (SPAdes) (version 2) | ecosystem: Environmental > Aquatic > Deep subsurface > Groundwater | place: USA...
TTGTTGTTTTTGGTGAGAGTGGCAAAATTGAGTTATGTGGTTGTTGAGGTGGCTGACTCACTGCATGGGATTAGGTTGGTAGTGAAATAAGATCTGTTGGCATATTATTTTCACCCGGAATCGAATAATAATAATCCATTTGTGGGCAAATGGAACTTCTCCTAGGTTTCAGTAATGTAGTGCCCAACTTGAAATTCGATGATTGAGTTTGATACCATGCGCAATTTTGTTTTGTAATTTTTAAAATTGGTTGGACTATGGGGCTGTAGATAGTGCTTCTGACTACAGTTAAGTTTGTGTAACGATATATTTGTCAAACGGTATGACCAGAAAACTGCAGTTGCGTAGCATTTGTGTACGCAAAGTGACCAAATGCAAACGCTGAAATATAGTCCGACAAAGCTAGAAGGAGTGAATTTTTATGTTGACTGTACAAGTCATAATCATTTGTCTGTGCAGTGTGTTAAAAGGTGTGGACCTGCCCAAATGGGCACAAATGATAATAATACATTTCAATTTCGGGAATCCTTGGTGGAGCGTCTGGGTGCCCATTGTACCTAACTACATTGTCGGTCTGCCACTATTGATGAAGCCTATGACTGCGCCAAAAAGGATACAGGGAGAAAGACCGGAATAATGGACATTTGTATTTTGGTTCCTTTTGAATGAATGTTCCACAAAAGAGTGTTATTTTTTAATTAGAGTCCTACTCCTTCCATTTCCTGTGCGAGTTCGGTATGATTCACAAAATCAATCGTCCGGGATTTCTATATCCTAACTGTTAAAGTATTCCCTACTAACCAGGTTGGTTGAAATTTACTCGATTTCTCAGGCATTTTCATAAAAACCAGTGATGTTTTGGGTGCCAAAACGGTATTTACGGTATATTACTTACTGCATCGTTGTCACTAGATTTCATTATTCGTTTGGACTGAGATTTGGTGTGATCTGTGAATGTAGTAGTGTGGCTTTGTTTCCGTGTTTTGTAGCGGGAGCTAAAAATTCGAATGGAAAGGCTCTGTCAGTCACGTCCGTCTGTCTGTCCAGCGTGTGTTCGTCCGCAACATAACTCCCGAACAGCTCAACGGATCAAAACAAAATTTTGTATGCATACGCTTTAGGACGTTCTAAAGTTGGTGTGAGAAAATTAGAACAATCAAAAGGCTATTTTTGAAAATTCTAAGGGTCAAAATTTTAAATTCATAATAACAACAGTGGTTGATAGGAGTGGGCGAATGTGATGAAATTTGATACACATTATTTTAGAGCTTATTCAGATCCCCAAGTGAGAAAACTAGTCAAAATTGCCTACCGCTACATTTTTGCGTCTGGTTTGCAGACAGCTTATTTCTATTTATACTCACTCACTGTCACCGTCTGATATAACACACACACGTTTATAACATCATTGTTAGCTAGCTACTCACTTTAAAAGCACACAAGAATCTATGAAGTCTGTAACATACATAGTGGTTGGTTGGTGGGTGAGAGCACAAAGTGCAAACAATGCGACTTGGATACAATAGCAGCCATTATTGGGTGTCTCTGATAAAATGCAGTCAGCAGCCCCACTATTTCCTTTCTTTTGATTTGTCACGTGGCAACTCCATACAGAGTTATTGGAATTAAAGCGAGCGAATTGCAAAATTGACTAAAATCTACTTGCAATATCACATTCATATCTACATTTTTAAGATTTTTTTCCGTCAGATATTATTTTTTTACTATCCTTGCGTACAGTCGTCTAATTTATTAGTTTGGCGCATATGTAACTGACTATATGGCTTGCATTGATTGTTTCTAAAGAGTGTAACTTAAATGACATAAGATTTTGTTGGTGTTTTTAGCCTTTGTGCGAAAAAAAGGACGGAAACGATTTTATTGTGTAACCAGAGCGGACTTTTTTTCATGGACGACGACAAATTAGCTTGTAGCTGACGAAAACAGATGTGGAATAGTAACTGATGCTTTTCCACATAGTTAAGCTATAGTATTGTAAGTTGGTCCTGCACTTGTAAAGAAAAAAAAAGGAAACGGAAGGTGAAGGGTGCTCCAAGGAATGTAATAAGCCAGTGGTAAGTAATAAGCGTGTAAACTGAGAGTCAAACAATAATAATAATTTCTCACGAATGTGACACCCTAAGGAGTTATAACCACATTTTAGAGAATATGTCTACAACTTGAGTATAACATTGGTTCGTTAGTTGTAAGTTTTGAGGGTTGACAACTTGTACATACGTTTTGGAGGGACCTGAACTGACTGACTCAGAATAACAAAAACAGTTTGAGTTAGTTTGAAACTAATTATTGCGGTTTGGTCCGTCCACATGCAACTCATTTCAAGCTATACAAGATGACTTGGCAAACTAATGAGCAAAGACATGGTTAAAAATCTTTTCATTTCCTATGGAGATGATAAGAAACCACAAGTGAGAAAAAAATATTCATCAGTCATTTGGATGCAATTATATAGGCAGGAGGACGAATATGAGAAGTTTTTTTCCCTAAAAATGAAATAACTCTGGAATGGAATCCATTAAATTTCCAATCACTCGGCACATTAAATGAAAAGCTAAGGGCGAGAAAAAGAATTATTTTCACGCAGAAAAGGATGAAAAAAAATCACGCATGCATAAGAATATCAAGTTTCCCACACACAAAAAAAGTTAGACGTTCTACACAAAAGCGGTGTACGGATTTTTTTGCATCCAGTGGAAATCAGATCTGGCTTGTACGACTGGAGTTAGCAAGTTTCTAGAATTTCACTTTTACATTCACAATGAGTGACTGGCTGCAATCATCAACTTTGAAGCTTATATTTTTCCCATCTAAACATTTAAAGTTACTAACTGTAAGATTACAAGGAAAGTTTTCATTCTGTTTCAAACATTTGTACGTACTATACGAACAAGGGTGGCATTTTTTTTAGTCACTTCACTAGTACATATTCTTGGTCGTGAAGGCGTCGAAAAAGCTATTAACAGTAGCTTCCCTTTTCTTGCTCATGTTTGAGGTTTGCCAACAACAAACTAAATGACTGTGAATAGATTTGAGATAATAATACTTACCGCTCTGCTAATAACCCACAGTGTGGAAAGGAAAAACTTTAACTTTCCTTGTACAACAATAATTGGTAGGGGTTATTTTTTCCCCTGTGTTGTAACTATTTTTGCAGTTTGTATTACCAAAAGAATGTCCAGATGTGCTAATGAACCAAGTATGCATCTAGCTAACTAACTAACGAAAAAAATCATATGAATCAAAGGAGCAATTTATTATAAAATAATTAAGCGTCGAGGTTCTCTACACTCGCGGTGATAAAAAGTTATGCACAGTCGTCATGATAAAATTTTAAAGAAAAAATTCAAATCCGCTTTTTGACTAATATGAGGCCTCATATGGAGTCCAAGGGAGCTTATTATGATTACTTAACTTAGCCACAACACAGTCATATTTCAAAATGCTCCCATGACTTTATTCACGCGAGTAAGTTCAGTCGCTATGCTTTGAATATACGATTTTTCTTCATTAAATTTGTATACACAAGTAGATCTATAGGAGAGTTAGTTATTTCACGGCTATGCTGCAGTGATGAGCTGGAAAAGACAAAAGCCAAGGAATGAAAGGGAGGTGATGTAGGCACAAAATAGACAAATGGTGGAAAGAGATGAAAAGGATTTTTATACTTGAGTGGAACAGCAAGGTGGAAAAAGAAGAGAACACTTTTCCTCCTTCACAGCATGGATCGGGCATAAATAGTTGTTGTTGTAATGATGAAAATAATAATCATAATAATATTTTTTCATGGGCATTCACACAACGAAAGATTTGGATTTGAAGCTAACTGGGATGAAAAAGTTAACTGTTTAGACTTGCGATAGAAATTTTTTCGATGAATTTCATTTCATTTGCACTTGCAGTTTGCCATAAATATTTAGTTTTGTCGAGCTAGAATTGGGCTACATTTTTTTTGAGATCTACAGTTAGTTTGAAAATGAATTGATTGTAATAATAAGCACTTCCCGCTAACTCACTTACTCAAGTTTTTCTCCATGATTAAAATTTCCGGTTGTGTTTCAATACACTTTGTACGAAAAACAGTTCACTCAATATTTATAAGTGGGTCGATGCAGCTAATAATGAAGACACCGACAAAATATCCCCAATCGAATTTCAAGAGTAGTACAAACCGCTAAAGCTTTTAGTTGTCTTCTGATTGTATTACTAATTCCAGGGGAAAATATGCTCAGGCAACATTCTGACTGCCGAGTGAGTACATGAGATGAAGCACTTCACGTTTATTTATAAACACTCGTGAACTGCAAGTACTCACAGCTCCAGACACCTTTTAAAGAATTCATTACCACGCACTTCTCTCAACAAGATTTTTTTCCTCTAATTCACGACTCGAATCGTTACAACAAAAGGGTCCCCTCTCCTTTCATTTATTACTGTACTTAATAAATCAAAAACTTCCACCTTTTTCATGTCTCCATCTCGCTCATTATTACTGTGCCATTTGTTTCAGCAAAGTTAGTCAGTTTAGTGTATCCACTTATCCATGCTGTTATTATTGCATAAATATTTTCTTATAGTAACTAACAAACTAACTATAGCTATTCACTTATTAACTAACTAATGATGGTCTAAAATGAAATGGTTTGAAAAATTCAAAACTAACTAACATGCCACAATAGAAAATGACCTTGTGAGTACCAGTAGTTATATTTTCCCTTTATTATTGTAGAACCTCATCATTTTGTTAGATAATTTCATTTTTCGCCCCCTGTGGAGGATTCAAAAGCAACTTTTTCCATCTCACGTATAGCTGCAAATGCAAACCAGATGTGAATAGCAGAAGCCCAGTGAATGTCTTTTTCCAGGGGGATTCAACACACGGATTTTTGGGTAGGTGGGTCACTCACTTTATTTTCAGTCAGTCAGTTAGTCAGTGTTACATGGACTTGGAATTTGATTGCAAGCTAAGAAACAAGGAAAAGGTGAGGTTTGGTTGGATAGTTAGTTCCATTGGAGAAGGAAGATTTAAGGGAAATATGGAAGACTTCACAACATACTTCATAATAATAGTAAGTTAGTTAATTTTCAGGTAGACATACTGCTGGTTTGGTTGCTAACATACAGGAATCAACTATAGATGGATAGATGCACTGCTATTACTGAACTCACCTATGGTTTGGGATTAGATAGACTGCTGTGTATGGAAAATCTTGTCCCGACCCTTAGCACGACTCCATGGGGAATCTTTAGAATCCCAGTCTATGGTTTAAGCTCACTCCCGGGTCAAGTTTATATTAGAAGACACTGGGTTGGCTCGTTTTAGTGTGTTGGTAATTAAAAATTGGAATTGGATCAAGGTAATCATTATGTGGAGATTAGTTCATAGATATAAGATGATAGTTCATATAATTTTTGAGACGGTGGATTTCTACTATTTAAAAAATCTAATTAGTCTTAAAAACTGTATTTGAAATCCACAAACAAATATTTAGCAGGGTTACACAGATTTGAACTATCTTTTACATTTACTTTTGCTTTAGTTTGTTTGCTGGGGATGAATTATACACCCGTGCCTGTGTTTAGCAGTTAGACGGGATTTCCCGAGATTTAGTTAGGTGGAACACTAGATGTATTTTTACCTGAACTCTGTTTACGTGGCTCTTCAGTAATGATAATAAACATGCTTTCCCAGATTCATTTTTTATGCTGTATGTAACCAGTCATACATTAGTGCGAGCCCAGTGTGAGTTTTTTTTCCTCTCAATTTTTCTGGTGATGACGATGATGATGGGCTGGATGGGTGCGTGAGGTGTTAAAAGAAAAGTTAAGAGCCATCTCCTCCGTCCTGCCTCGTTTCCGTTAATTTACTATACAGCTGTTGGCCAAAGTTAGTTAGTTAGAATGCTTACTTACTATATGCGTACACACACACTCACTCACTCTGTATGTATAGAAAATCCATACATTATTTCCCCAACATTGTACACAAGAAACCGAAAAGGAAAACCTCAAGTGCACATAAAGCACTCTTGTAAACAGCATATGAAATGAAATAATCATCATAAGTGAAAATAGGAAACTGTGTGAAGTGCTCCTTCAAACTAACTATAACTACAAACATTTTTTTACTAGTTTTTTCGTGAGTACGACCAGTGGACTTTAGATAGTGCAACAAAACAATACGGGGAATACGTTTTACCTGTACGTAGACGTCAATGTTTTTTTGGACTGTTGTGATCTTTTTGATTTGTAAACAAAACAGACAGTTCCAAGTAGTTATAATATTTCCGTTTTCACGGGGGAACATTGAATACTGTAATTTTCAAAGCAATGGAATAATTACGGAGGGGGAATTTCAGGGAGCATTTAATTATGAACGGGAATATTATTATCCTCCTGTATAAGCATTAATTATAACCAATAACAGCAGCAAATCAAAACTTGTGTGAGAAGCTGGAGAAGCATCTTATAGTTTGATCAGAATTTTTGTTCTAGACACGTTATGTAGCCACTTTTACTTGGTTAGTTTAAGTAGCAGTTGTCGGTCGGCTTTCAAATGAATCTAACTTGAACTGCAACGAGTCTGTGTACAAATGTATGTGTACACATAGATAGAAACTATGTGCACACATTTTAAGTTGGAGAAAATCGCTGGCGCTACTTACTTTGGAGCTCTATAATTTCCCCGTTTATTAATGAAAGAAAAACAGTGAACCATATCATTATGATTACTCTCCAGTTAAATGATTAGTGGGTACTTGGATATAAATACATGAAAATGATGTAATTATAGTTTTCTACATGAGAAGAATTGGGGAAGAAACACCCTGAAAATTATATGCAGTAATGAGTGGGAAGGATGATTTTATAAAATCGACAGCTTTTGCTTCCATGTAGCTTTTATAATTTCCTGCGTAAATTGCGTGAGTTCTAAAATTAAGCTAGCAGGGATTCCATTTAAGTAATTAATCAGTGAAGTTGGGGTACACAGAAACGGCGTAAATCAAAATTAATTTTATACTAGTTGTACATTTGGCTTACAGGCTTATAGAACTATTTAGTTAGTTAGTTAGTTGTAGTTAAAAAATATTTTTTTGAACATGCAGGATACACAATGCTAGAAAAATCCCTAATTTGTTCATTTACATTTGATTGTCTCATTTATTCCCAAAGAGTGAAATTCCCTGTTTTGCATCTATAGTAATCTGATCCGCCTTTGAACCAGTACGTGCAAGTTAGACTATATGGCATGTTTTTCTTATATCTACATCTGATAGCATGGTTATAACTTGAGACCAGAATTTCAAATTTTGCAAGCTCATATCATTTACAAGACCGAGATAAGTTTTCTGCACAAAAAACTTACATGGCTATCTCATTTTAGCGGATTTGTGAACTCGAAAGCTTCTACGCACGATATTGTGTGTGGTATTTTTCTGTTTATGTTTTTTTTTCTTGGACACTCCAAAATTGCTCGTCATAAAATTTAAGCCCGATTCTAGTACGTTTTCTCATATGATTTTTATAGGAAACTTTGACTAGGTCTAGTATGTGTATATCATATCGAAACTGGAGGTGAGCCGTTGAATATTGCATTTCATTAAATTTTGGCAATTCAGAGTAAAATGCAGGATTTCTCTGCAAACTACCTCATAAAATAGATTGGTGATCAAAACTTGATGCAAAAACACACAAAAAAGATAATAATTTTCACCCTAGACCGCAAGTGGAGATTTTTTTGCAGAATCTAACTAACACATTTATTTCTTTCGTCACTTGTCATCTACTTTCCGATCCAAAGAATCCTCAATTCCAATTCCACCTTGATAAAGGAAAATAGCTGATTTTTTCTTCTTTCCGTTTACCGTTTATTTGCGAGCTCAGGTTTCTTAATCTCTTTATCTGACTGAAAACAGAGTTCACTGTTGACTTTCAGATCCATGAGCGCATTGAGCTGTGAGCCTACTTTTCAACTCTCAACAGAAATCATTTATTTTATTACAGAACTCTTCCCATATAGTATAAGTTGAAGCCCACATTTCAGGAAACAATCTCTTAACTCGAGTGTGTAAATTCTCTTCCTCTCCCACATCCACCATGTGGGATAAACTAACAAATCACAGTGCAAAAATCTTGGCATTCATTCGCCCTATAGTATTTCTTCTGTATTTAGCCGACTTAAATTCGATTGAATTCCAAGCTAACTAACTATATACAACATTAGAGTTGAAACCCAGCATGTCAACTCAAATTGACCTACATGTGTGGAAAAGAGAATGAAAAAACATTGTGACCACCAAATGAACCCTTTCCTGTGTTAGTAGCCTGATTGAAACGAAGCACAAGCTTTACAAATCTTCCAGCCCTTTCGTTTTTTACTCCGCCAAATTCGTCTTTTTTTTTCTCTTATCAACACGGCACTGAAAGAAGAAAGTAAATCAGTGTGCTGTTCATCTGTTCCTTTGTTCCATTTTCCCTACACCCTGTCAATATCTCAGTTGAGTTGGTTCACAATTTTCCAACTGTACTGATTTTCACCCGTGTATGAGTGTAGCACCGCTGGCGGAAAACGAAAAATTGCAATTCAGACAGTTGACTCCATTTTCCCTCCATACACATGCATCAAGGTTTACATTTTCAGTTATATAGTAATGTACACTCTGTCACTTATGCTTTTTGGCTCAGTCACCTTTTTTGTGGAGAGTTCATTTCCGCTTTCCTTCACATCATGAAGATTGGAAAAAGTGTTTGTGTTTGTTGCTGCTCCTCTGTACCACCAACCATTATCATCATCATATTAGGTGGAATACTAGGATCCCAACACATTCTTCCCATCGCTTATACATGTGATCGTCTAGGACAAAAACAAGAGCCAACTGCACTCTGTATGTCTGTTTCACCTATTATGTCTGTTAACACGCGTTCACTGTTGTGGTGACTGTCAACTCACTCTCAGATAAAGTCAAGGAAGAAAGACAAGTGTTTTGGACTCTAAAACTCATGCCACTGAACTGAATGCCAACAAAAAGAGGCTTCCATCATGATGTCATGAAGATATTTGAGTTGTGGTTCACTTTTTTCTTTCGTGGCATATGTCATGAGGGTCGAAATGGAGCCAAAAATTTAATCCTATGGGTGTGTATGGTTTAGCTAGTCATTAGTTTGTTGTTAGCTAATTATATTTACTAAAATAACTGTAAAAAATAATTCTTTTCGTACTTTTTCTAGTTATGGGATGGAAAATTCTGAAATTTTCAAACCTTAACCTTCTATTGACATTGAAATTTTGGATTTTTATCTCTAATTGAACGCCGACAACAATTTTTCTATTCACATCTACAAAGTGCTCATTTTCGTAGCAAGAGATGTAAATCAGTTCTCAGACATTAGTCCCTAGGATTAAAAATTCTAGTGCATAGCACATTAAGGAAATTTGGAGTGATTTCCATGCATTCCATATTCCCGAAAACTTTATTTTGGCAACTCTACAATATTCCAAACACAGAGCTTTAACTAAAAGCTAGGGTGAATTGATTCTAACTAACATACAGTGCACGCACACAATACGCAATGTACCCAACTGTACCTTAAGCTTGCAAGCAATACTACACATACACTGCTGCAGTCTAGCTAACTAAACTAAAGGGAGATTTTGGTTGCGTTTAAAACATAGCGTATAAAACAAACTTCCTTACCAACTATATAGTATTTGGCCGTTCGTTGCGTACCTCACTCCATGCATTGGATCATTGTTGTGAGCTAAACAGAAACGGTTCTCCACTTTTCATGTCAGTTCACTTTCTGTCTCCGTGTAGTAAAGAGGTATGAGAGAGGCGCGTACATTTTTCAACAATCCCCTGCATATAGTATCGTCAACATTCCATTGTTCACTATCAAATAACTTTGACTTGTCCAGTTAGTTGGTTAGTTAGCCAGCAGTTAATCATCATCCGGATAAAAAAATACTCATCATCATAGTTTTGTTCATCACCCAACAAATAATAATAACAACAAGAACAATTGGTTAGTGTGGTGTTGTTGAATTTTTTCGTCTAACTACCTGGATGAATAGAGATTGATAAAAGTGTTGATTATAATTCCATCGCATGAGCCAGTAATCCCTGAGGCCTATACTCTTGTTATGCGTGTCTCATTACAGGTGAAAAATCTTCATCTTTTCCATCCCCGAATAGAGTGTGTGACTAGAAACTAACTAACTAACCAGTATGAAATAGTATTGTACTGGAATCTCATGAATATTTGGTGGTGTTGATCTGAAAGTAAGCAATAATTACAACTGTGTGTGTGCTACGAGCCAACCAACGTTTGTTTGCATATGCATAATTGAATACAGAGTTGTGTGTGATTGTGATCCCAGTATTATTCATCCTTCATGAATAATAATAGGAAAAGAAGAAAAGGAGCCTGCTCACTGAATCTAACCAATGAGCCCAAATACACGGCAGTCTATTGATTATCTAAAGTGTGCTTACACAGTAAAGTTGGCCACAAAGTGCACATCACAATTATAATTCCTCCCAAGCCCTGGTATTATGATTTTGGTGGGAACTGTCGGAAGAGCTGATAAAACCTATTGGTTTCCCTGTAGTTTGTAATTTGCACTACAAACATAATAATAACCAGAGGATTACTATTGTTGAGGTGTGATATATATAGTTAGTTGGGGAAATCAAGCGAGGATTCAAAAGTTTTAATCAGACTGACTATACGTGCTTGCTCCAGTCCACTTTCTATGGAACACAAATTGTGGGTTTTCAAGAGTCCTCTTGTGCATGTAGATACAAAAGCGGAAATCAGATTGATATAACGGGACTGAATGAATTCGTTCGTATTGCGACTGGAAACAAAACAACAACATGATTGATAGATGTTAGGAGTGAATAAGTGGTACAGTGAAAAGGATTCTTGTGTGAAACGGATTTTGGCCCAGTGAAATATAGTGCTCACCACTATAGCTTTTGGAATTCGTCGGCTGGATACCAAATCCATTAAATAAATAAGAACACATAGGAGAGCAAATGAGAGCTGGTGAATTAAGACTTGGAGTTGCTGCTACTTTTGTGAGTTTTAGTGATTGAGTGAGCACCAACACTTGACTTTGGAAATGGTGAGAGAGATAAAGTGATTTTCTCACTTGCAAATAATTGAATCACTTGGAGAAACGTCTTAGATGAGTTTCAAAAAAACTAACTTTCATCTCCTCCTTAAAAGTCTGTATTGATCACGTACTTTTTAAGCTTGTTAGTAGATAGTAAGTAAGTAAGCAAGTAATCAAATTTCTTGGGCAAAAAAACGTGCTCTTTTCTTTCCATAAGTTTTATAAGACACTCTTGTTGATGATCAAATATTCACAAGGGAGTTCTACCCCCTTTTTAACGAGCACAATTGACTAGAGATTAAAAGGGAGCAGTGGTCATTACTATTATCATAAGTGGTATGAAGCACTGACTGACTCAACTTTTTGCGTGTCTGTTGACGTACGGGAAACCAGAGGAAGGGTGAAAAGTTTTTTGACATTTTAGTTCGCTCCGAAGAGCGCACACTTTTTTCTCCCGTCAAACTTTTACAATTAAAGGAAATGAGGAGTGGTCCACTCACAAGAACTCTTCGTGTTCCAGTTCACAGCACGAGCTGTCCGAAAAACAAAGAAGCTCCTGTTTCCACACCAAAAAGGAGCCCATCATTTCGCCCACCAAACATGTTTTGGCCAACAACAGTTTTCACCATCTTTGTATGCCTAGCTGGGACATCCATGGTCCAGTCTGGACGCATAAAGATCAATGGTCAAGGTGGATATGAAAACATCATCGTGTCCATAGGGAAGGATGTGCCACCAATTGCGTGCTCTCAACTTATTCAGAATATCCAGGTAAGAATGAAATTCGTACAGCTTTTTCCATCATTTTTTTTGCATCCTGTTAAATTGGCCATGCAGTTACAGATAATACTTGCTATGTTAGTTAATGCATGAAGTGAAAGTAGATAGTGGTGTTACATTGTTTCTTTTGTTTTCTTGATGATGATATGGGTAATTGGATGAAAAAAGTAGATATGCTATATTAGCCCAGTTATCTGTGTGAAATAAGGAGAAGGTGATTTATTTAGAGACCCCATTTGCACCAAAGTCTTGGGCTCTCCTTTAGCCCAGATTAAATTTCGTCCTAATGAATGATAGACACAGAGGACAGTGAGTAATTGACATGTATTACGTACACACGCTGTTTTAGGAACATGGTATGGGACTGCTCAAGGAATTATTATCGCTGTGGAGTTAATTTGGCCAAGTTTAATCAGATGTGCACCTGTCCACCCATAATACAATTGTGTGTGTAGTGTGTTTAAATAAAGTGGGTAAAATTTTTACCGTGGGTCGAGAAAGTTAGTTAGTTATAGTTAGTTACCTATAGTGTAGGTGATGGATAAATGAAAGGGAATAAGTTTTCATCGGGAGTACATTTTTAGACTCACTTTAGTTTGCTCAACTTGTGTAATTTGGTGCATTGGAGAATGAGTATATTTGAGTGAGCAAGTGTTTTAAAAACTCATTGAATTATTTCTTGCTCATCTTGTGTAACAATAAATCTGGTCCCTGAGTCTCTCGCTGAGAAACTTTATCTGTAAATTAAGGCGCGTGCAAAAGAAAGTGAGAGGAAAGTTTTTGAAAGTGAGGTTCCCTGGAGAAAATGGCAGCTTTTCTTTACCATGCCGCCAATATTGTAGTATGTATAGACTAGATTTTTCTTTTCGCCACGCTACTGCCAAAAGCTAAGGTTAGATTCTATTGGAATTAGCATTACGTGCTAAAATAAACATAAGGTTTGCACCATCACTTCCATTCTGTTCCCCCTTTTCTGTTGTTATTTTCTCGCACACAGAATAATATATGAATTCTGGCAGTGGAAGAAACCAATGTCTTCGTTTGCCCACTTTTCTTTCGCCTGTCTCTTAGATCTGTATCAATAAAGTGGTTCTGTAGCTTAGTTTTAAGCGGGTGAGTTAATCTTGCACTTTTTGCCCAGATTTCGTCTTGTTGGGACTTTTTGTGACCCAAATTTTCTCAGCAATTGCAACAAATGGCATCAAGTAACTAACTTGGTTAACAAACAAGTATTTATCGTGGTATGACCGCCATTAGTGTCATCTATTTGAACAGGCTCGCTTGGTCAGTGAGGTCATAAAGTTCCAATCTGAGAAACATTAGTCTCTAGCTTTTTTTTCATACTTGATTTCCTTTTGGCCATTTCTTGATTCCCCTTTTTTGTACGTTCACCACGTACGTACCAATACCACCACCACTATTCTTGCGGGCTCACCCATTCAAATTCTCAATGCACACACATACTGGACATTTAGTAGCACTTATGGTGATACTATGGCACTATAGTTCAAAAGCTTTTATTTTTTTACACGATACAAGTGGGTCAGTATCACACTACGTAAAACGTGGAGAAAAGACAACAAAGGAGAAAATTGGAGTCGAATCACCACATTGCTCTAACGAGAGGGCATTTCGCATAGTGTTACTTTAATTGCTACAGATCTGCTTTTGCTAATAGCACTATGGATATACAGGATGTCTTGTCTAAACTGTTTGCTAAAGCAGATGAAATTTGTTCGGTGAGAAGTTCTGTAAGGGGAAAAAATATTCAATATTCGATTCCTTGGTATGGAAGAAAGGAGATTTTTGCCTATTATTATGCTCCACATAATACTACCACTTCTAGCTGAAGGATATTAAACATGTGAGGTAGGGAAAAAGATGAGCTTTTTTATATATTTTGAACACGACATGTGGCCTGATGCGTGAATTTGTTAGCCCTTTCATTAGATACGAGAGTTGATGTGGCATATGATAGGAAAAGATGGTTGTTGAAAACATGGCATCTTCTGTGCATTCCATTAAATTAGAAAATGTGCTCACGTCTGCCTTGGATGAGTTTAGTTAGCTTGGGACATTGGTAACACCAGTCCGTGGCGTGAAACTTGGTCGTCTTTCTTCTCGTGTATATTACTACAACCAAGGGGTATAGTTGCAATTGTGTGACAACTTTTCCCTCAAGAATTCCAGTAGCTGTACATTTTACACACATTTTCATACTGAAGAATGGGAGAGCGGTCGCCAAAGTCTTATGGTTTCGTTTTACTTGAGAGAATTACAAAAAATTCAACAAAAGTTGGCTGCGTCATATATATGAAGAAAGCCACTTGCTAATGATAGTAAGAAACTAAGTAAGTAAGTGAGTGAGTGAGTAACCTTCAATATTATACAAGTTAACTAATATGGATCTGTGAAAAGAATTATACAAGGGAAACGTAACAATGGGTTCACATCTGCAACAAGGCATATTTTTTTAGAAAAGAGGAACTCTTTGTTAAAACTTTATTGAATAAGATATATTTTTAGTCAACCAGGTGAATGAAAAGGTGGAAAAAAGTTGATAAAAACTTTATAAGACAAAAGTGACGAGGAAAAAAAAAGTCGCAAGCTTGTTCAGGTTTGAACTTTCCGGTGACTAGAAGAAAATTCTAACTAGTTGATGATAAAGAAAAGAGAAAGGATTGTGTGACTTTTTCCCAATTTTTTTTTGCCAAAAAATAAACGAACCAGAAAACCAAACAATAATGTGTACTAAACTGTCAAAGTCTTGTTTAGTTTTTTTTTTGTTTTCAGTTTCCATATATTGAGTTGGGTCCTCAAGTTTTTAAAACTTTTTTTATCCTCCTGTCTGCTTTTGATAGGAAAGTTGTATTAAGAGCGTAACTTGGATCTTTAACTTTGTCACATTTGAGAAATTTGCTTTCTTCTATTGTACACAATTAGTCATTTATTAAAGGTTACTGACTTGATTTTTTAATACATTTATTTGCCCTTGCTTTTTTTTTGTAGGGCACCCAGTACGTTTGTTTGTTAAATTGTAAAGTTAGTAGATCACTGTAGTAGTATTACACGTAAGGTGTATAGTGGCCATAAAGTTGCGAGATTTTACATTCCTTTTAACATGATGTTGCTTTCCCGTGCTTAAGAGGAAACGATTATTGCCACCTAAAGTGCGAGTTATGCTCTCACAAATGACACTTAGTTTATACTGAAAAGGGTTGTGAACTAACCTTGTACGTTTTTGTTGTATTTCTATTGCCCCTATGTTATGGTTCCCTTTGAATATAGAGAAGACTTCGATTGGAAAGCACAATAATTAATTTCCAATGGAACCATAATTGTGAATAGCAGTAAACGCATTTCATGATGGCGCCCGCTTTGTTTCATAAGCTGGAAATAATTATAATCATTTAGCAGTAGTTAGTTACACAAAAGCTATAGCTTAACTTTGGCATGAAATTGCTGTTACTAACGTATCGATCTGAAATTTAGTTTGTTCACCCAAAAATTGATTTTGATGCAACAAAAATATTCTAGGGGAGGGCTACACTGCATGAGAAAAGATTGTGTGAACTTAACACATGTGTCTGTCACTTGTCATACATTTTTTTCGTCTACAGTTAGTTACTTACTTACTATCACTTCGTCAGATATTCACAAATGTACTACTGTGCAAGAGTGAGTAAAATCATGTTTATTTGCACCAAATTTTTCTGTTCTGATTTCTATAGGGGAAAGTCACTTTGGGGAAAACATTCCCGTGAAATGTCAACTTGTCACCTACTCGTAAACATGTTATTAGCGTGCTATTAGCCATTGTAATACAGTGCATAACAACAAATGCATGATTCGGTTAATCTAGTAGTCAGCCAGTCGTAGGAAGTAAACAGGAAGCAATAATAGACCTTATTTTCCTGATCTAAAGAATATAAACAAACTAATAGCATTGCAGTTGGGCTCATTTTTAAGAGGGTTCCATGTAAAAAGGGGGTAGTTTAGTAATTTTATTCCCTGGCATTCAATAAATGGACGTAAAGCTCAAAGACTCGCCTCATTTCATTGTGACGGCAAATAAATTACTTTTATACCGTTCTTGTAATAACTAACTGTCTGTGTTCCGAATACTAGTATTTGCACAAAGTCTTTGTATGTCAATGATGTCGGAACCAACCAATATTTATTATCTGGTATGAATATAACTAAGAAAACTTTATTGACATTAGTCTAGTATGTTTTGCTAGGCTAAAAAGGTTTTAGAAAATTTGGTCCACAAAACTTGATTGTTTTTGTTACCTTTGTTCTTTAGAAATGATCTTGATGATACTGACTACTACTAATAATAATAATAGCGTTGCATCCAATTGAAAAGGGAACGGGAAAAAGCGAGTCATTCAATTTTGTTCATTTCATTACTAGGAACATGGTCTTGGGTAGTTTGAGTTTGTTAGTTATCTTCCAAGTATTTAGATTACAAATGTAACTAGGAAAAGTAAATAAAGTGAGTAGAATAGATTATACTAGTGTACATATACTTTAGTTAGTTAGTTAGTTTGGAACTGAAAGCAAATTTTGTGTATATGGACTTGGAGATGAGAATCATGTTCTCATGAGTTTTTAATCCGGATTAGAACAGCAGGACGCAATTAAAGTGAAGAGGAGCACTAGTAGTAGCGTTATGTAAGTTCTTGCTTTAAGTCTAGTCTATTATTCCATCTATTTGGAATGCTAGTTAGCTAAGCTAGTGAACTGAATAAAACAGGTTGAATGTAACTATGCAGTTATGTATTTTTGCGAGTCTTAGGTTTCTCACTGGCTCCGAGTACTTATTTTTACGACAATGACAGTGGTCTCAGGTTTTCAACAAAAGACCTTGTTATAGTACTTTGATGTTTTGCGCAAAAGGTTTCTTAGTACAGGAACTAGACTGTTGTGTGTAACTTTAGCTTCAAAAGAACTTTCCCTAACTTGTACATATTTTATTTGATTAGAGAATTACAATTGTGATTAAGGTATGTGCCACTTCATCTCGTTAGAACTTTTCAATGGGCTGTTCATGAATGTTATACAAAACGAGAGGATATGTAATCTTTTTGCATGCAGAATTGGAATGTCCTTTACATGAATTCATTGTGGTGGTAAGGTGAATGCGTAGTTAGTTAGTATTGCATGTACAGCCAATGGAACACTTTAGTAGCCTAACCATAGAATTTGGTATGGTATTATTGTAACTAGCAATCATGCATCGATTTTAAACGATTTTCTGGGTTAGTTAGTGGTGAGTTGAGTTTTAAGAATATAAAGTATGACATGCGACATAAACAGCCTTTGGGGGGAAACAAAGCTAGTTTTGCGCTCGGATTAAGCTATGGTGGTGACAAGTAGAAATGAACATGCACATAAATATTAACAAAGTTTGTTAGTTAGCATTTGGCAAATGGTAAGTAAGAATTTAAGTTGTAATTATGCATAATGTGAGTAAGGTAAAAAAGTTTAAAACGGAGTACAAGGTGGGTAAAACTTATTAAGTGCAGAGTGTTTCTGACAATCATCCATAATAATGTGGTGACTTCATTACACGTGCAAATAGTCCGAAATGAGCTCACCTAAATAGTGCACTCTATAGCTAGTTATACAGGTTAGTTAGTTAGTTAGTTGAAGAAAGCGCAGTGAGTCGGTAAAATTAACTAACTAACTATAAATTAATGCAAACTCATGCTCGCATTTTGTTTGAAAAGTTTTGCACGAGATTAATTTCTCTTTGGACAGGGAGCGAACTTTTCCAGATTATTTATGACCACAGAGCGTCATCATCAGCATTTAGATAATGTTGTAGATACAGGGATGTATATAGTCCTATAGCTAAGGTGGAAAGTGATTTTTACTTGCATTACTTACTTTTTAGTGTGCATTTGTGCTAATTCAGCTCCAAGAAAGAATATTACATGATGATTCATGAGTTTGACTTGCTCGAGATGAATGGTTGGGCAAAAGGCTAATGGCATTTGCATCCGGAACCCTGGTGTGCCAAAAAAACGAGTAATACATGTTCCATGGTTGTAGTCAGTGATCACTATAAAATGTTACACCAGCAAATGTGCAATGCAAGTTTAGTTTGTTAGTATGTGTGATTCGTAGTTCAATTTTATGTCGTACGAAATTGCTACAAAAATCGATTAATTACGAGAAAAAGAAGGAATTTTTGTTACAAGGGTGCGTCCCGTGGTCGTTTACCTGTTTTTTGAACTCC
>Ga0210040_10004513_pt1 | contig 18162 bp, 15 predicted proteins | sample CryGeyCG12114_NA_FD_185462 | JGI IMG/M metagenome (GOLD analysis project Ga0210040, IMG submission 185462) | Groundwater microbial communities from aquifer - Crystal Geyser CG19_WC_8/21/14_NA (SPAdes) (version 2) | ecosystem: Environmental > Aquatic > Deep subsurface > Groundwater | place: USA...
AAAGTCTGTGTTTATAGTATTCCAGTACCAATAGTTTATTTCGTCGTACTATCTGCACGTAATGTACATACAACATGAGTAGTCAGTAGTTTAAGTAAGTTGGAAATGAAAAGAATGTGGCAAACAAACTCAATGTCCACATCTAATTGATGGCAACAAAAATTAGTCTTTTTCAGACACAGAATGGTGTGGAGTGTGGTATATAGGGAGATTGAAATGAGAGCTATAGGAAGGAGAAATAGTATGGCTTATATTCATACAGCTTCAATTTAACCTTGCATCATCTCCAAGAACTCTGAAAATGGACAGTTAAGTTAGTTTGTTTTAGTTTATTTTTCCAAGCGCTGCTCACAATTGAAAAAAAGTTAGCCCCATTATTTTTTTTACCGTCAAAATCAAGAGTTCCGGAACCATCTTCGTCCACCTCTTCAATAATGTTGTCCAAATCCTCATTGGTAAGTTTGTCGTCCAATTCACGTAAGATTTCTTTTAGTGTTTCTGTCCTGATAAAACCCTGACCTAATGACAAAAAAGCACACGCATGTTTTGAAGCCAAAGCTTAAAAGCCCCATATTCAAATATACATTGGAGGAACATAATATTGTTTAGAGCGCTGCAACTAAACTATCCCATCAGTTTCACAAGATTTACTGTCTATTCTTGACAAAATGTGGAGGTGTGATCTCAACTTTAGTAAGTCAGTATCTCGTATACAGAGTAAAGGGTAAAAGTCCCAAAAAAAGGAAGGTGTAAAAGAAAAAGTCTGGTATTTGGCTTCCATCCAACGTAACGGATGTCTGAAGCAAAAAAAGTAACATGGGATGCTGCATAGCTATCCGTGGAGAAATTTAGTAGTCTGCAATGGATGTACCATGCGATGAAAATGAGTCTATAGTATACATGTATGGTTTTGGAATGCATGCAGGGATTGTTACTTAAATGTAAAATTTTAACTACTCGTTACTATATTTCTTAATATTACCTTCTTTATCATAGAGACGGAAAGCTTCTTTCAACTCTTTTTTCATCTCCTCTTCGTCGTCCTCTACTATGAACTTGGCGGCCAGTATGGTAAACTCGGCAAACTCAATTTGGCCGGATCCTTTTCATTGAAGCATGCATTGAAATTCAATGTCTAACAATATGAGTTCCAAGATTATACTTGATTAATTTTTAGAAATATTGCTTACCATCCTCATCTACTTCAGCAATCAATTCAGCCAAAGTTTGCTCATTGAAGGCTTGACCCATCATTCTGAGAATTTGGCCCACCATGTCAGGTGTGATGAAGGTGGATCCTTGGGCAAAACTTTCAAACGCCTTTTGCAAGACTAAATTAATAAATGCAAAAAATACATCAAAATGTGTGTGTTTAAAGTAAAAACAATTGCAGGCAAAAACGTATAAAAAATATTCTTTTACTTACTGGCGATTTGATCTTTATCCAAATCCTCTGACACAGACTACACATATTGAACAGGAAAATTAATTTGTGAATACAATTTCATGAAAAAACTGAGAATCTAGAGATATTTTTCACAGGCAAAATCTTTTGCTCACCATGTTGTTGGATGTGTTTCAGTTTTCGCCTTCAAAAGGAGAGAACAATGTTATTTTCCCTTCAGGTGAGAGAGAGGAACTCTACGATTTGGCAATATGGCTAGCCAGGCTGCAGACCGAACGACAAAGAAAGTCTGTTTGAATTGCATCTAATGTGATTCCAATGTTAAAGGAGTCTTCCATGTCTTATTCTTTTCAAAATGGGACTTTCGGTGGGAGCTCCTTGCTATTTTTAGCATCCCCTTTAATCCTCTCTCCAACTAACCAACTAGCTGATCTATTATCTCCTACAACAAATACAACACACTACATGGCTTGATTCCCTGTCCTGATATAAATGTATACACACAGCAGCAGTGGAATCATTACAATTTATTTCCTATGTGTTTACTGGATATGTCTCTATAGTCTTGTTTCTTTGTCTTATAGTTAGTTAGTTAGTTGGAAGCTTTACCTTTATTGCGCTAGTTGTGTTCACGACGAGTTTTTATGTAGTTCACCGGATCCGGAGAAACAAAAACCCGGATTCGTTACAGAAGTAAAATGCATAGTTCGATTGCAACAGAAATTTTGTTACTGGCTCAAAATCTAGACTTTTAGGCAAAAAATTGCTGAAGAAAGTTTAAGAAGTCATAAATTATATGAACTCAGTCAGTAGCTAGCAACTCATTGAGTTGAAAGCTGAACTATAGTAGAGTACTGCAAATCGGGGATGAAAGCCACTCTTTTATCCGGTAATCAAATATGAAGGTTCTTTACATCGTAATCTACTGAACTTAAGCCTATTTACTGGCTATACTCTAGTAATTTCAGTAGTGTACTGTACATTTTAAGTTGCTATTATTATTCAGCTGTAATGTTACAAACTAAATTAGCCAAATGTTGTGAAATCACATGCATCTAAAAAGCTATGGATCATTTAGTTAGGATTAACTTTTTTAAATGCATGCAATCTGAATTACTATAACTGTGTGGACAGGAGACAGAAAAAGTAAACTTTTTCGAACCTAAAAATAATGCATGCAAATCAACAGGGGTGCATGGGTAATGGTAAAGTATTACAATGCAGTTTGGTGGTGAAAGGTGAGGATGACAGACACACATGACAGAGATTTTCTGTGATATGACATAAAGCGTACTTTTGTCCTCGTCACGTCCTCAGAACATGAAAAATGCCTGTACTTAAGCACAATATACAGGGAAAGGGAATACATGGCAATTCATTATGTGGGTCTCTCGTAAATCAGCAGTAGATTTGTGTGCCATGCCACTGATGCCACCCAAAACCTAAAACTAAGAATGTCCCGTCGTCAACATGGATCCGGGCTAAAGTGGTAGGGTCGTGGGAAACTATGCAACATTCTATTGTTGAAACGTGAAAAGAATTAAATTTTGCTGTGGTGGCAGGATAGTTAGCTAGTTAGTTTGCAATGCACTACAACATCACATAATGGGTTGGATAGGGAGATTTTGAAAGTCACAAGACTATATAGGGATAGTGCGATAATGGATCTGGATAGTTTAGTTAGCTCGCTAGTTAGTTAAGTTAGTGTTGTGTGATCAAATCGGAATGATGCACAAATTATGTACGTACAGCAGAAGAATCTGGCTGTTCATTGTGTGATTTGAATGTGAATGTGGCAGCCGTCCAATCATTCTGTGATTCAATGAGCAATGACATAATAATACATGTTTGTTTTCTTTCCTATTTTTACCTATCCTTGTATTATGTATGTAGGAAAGGCTGTGAGTTAATTGACTTCCGTATGGTGAGGATGGATAGTGTAATCTAATTGAGTGCAGTTTGCAATTAGTATTAGAACCATGATTTAGTTATATGGTTAGGATTAGCAAGTGAGCCAACTTGGCTAAAATAAAAGGGTATAAGTAAAAGTATGAGATTGCTATTGAAGTGAATAATTACGGGAGTCGATATTTATGAGAAATTATAACTCGTATTTAATTTAATGATGAAATATTAAAGATTTATGTACAGGTTTAATTACTGACGTTTGTTTTTTGCGATATTCTATACAGCTTTAGTATCTCTTTATGTTTTTGGATTATGACACTGCTTCAATGTTCTACTGGTTTGGCTATACAGCAGTATAAACAAACCATTTCATGGTGTCCTCAAATTTCAAATGTGTCAAACATTACTTTTTTAACGCCTTTAATATGTAGTAAGTAGTAGTTGGGTTTGACTAGATTTTGAAGTAGATAGAGAAATGTAGAAACGGTTATAGTTTAAAACAGAACTGTATTTTCAAAAAAAAAAAAACAATAACAAACTAATAGTTTTTCCGATTACTCCCATCCCAATCCCAAAGATATTTACTATACAAAGTTTGTCTCACGTAGCTAGTGAACACAAGTTTCATTCAGGTCATCTGTATGAATGTGATTTGTCTTTAACTTAATGCGTTTAAATTATCTTCGCATTGCATGCGTTTATCATCAAAAGCCAGCTTATTCGCAATTTACTAACGTATAGTTCATTTGCTTAAAAATTAAAGTACCGACCGACAAAAAACAAACAGGAAAATCAGGTTTTTGTGAGCCAACATAACATGTAAATGTGGATGTGACTAACTAACTATGCAGCTACTAGTGCTGCTGCAGCATGCAAGCAGAAACCTAATGTTAAGCTTTGTTTACCAGCAAAAAAGACTCGCACTACAAAGTGTTGTGAACCAAACTGCACATCTATGAGCTCACTCCATTGCTTTGTGACGCTCCCGTTAAATTCAATTCACTTTCACTTCTTCCGTTTCCGTATGTACTCATTTTTTGATTGACGGAAGTTTAAGTTTTAGTTAACCAACTAAATATTGTTTTAAAGTGATTCTGATTGCTGTATATTAAGATTTTAGATTACACTAATTAGCTACCGAGTGCTGTAAGTGAATTAAACTAATCGAATGTCAACGTGTTTGGATTGACAGACACTGTAAACAATTTAGGAGGAAGAAAAATATCGGGTTTCGGATAGTTAACTAGGTGTCTGGAATGCATGGTTAGTCAACTTGGGAGTATTTATTCAGTCAAAAGTAACAATGTCTGCTGATTCAGCTGTCCAGAAACCTACGAATGGAGAAAACAGTCACGCCATTCCTAAAATCAGGTAAATCAAAAGTCAGTTAATGAAGAAAAACGTACCTTACGATCTCTCATTACCAAGAGTTTCTTAAACATGAATACAATAACAATAAAATATATCGGTTTTTAGACAAGATGTTTTGAAATGGAACGGATGGGGCTACAAGGATTCCAGCTTCGTTTACAAAAATGGAAATCTAGAATTTACAGGAACACGTTACCCAATCGGCAACTTGGTCCTGCCGTATTTCACCCAGTGGGTTTCTGACAAATTAGGGTGTGACTACAGTGTCAAAAATGAGCCAATTCCTACTCCCAATGACAGTGAATACCCTGAAGCTCATATAGAGGATGAAGCCTTGCTCAAGCAATTGGACCAAGAAGGGATAAGTAACTCTCTGTCTGGAGCGGATCGTTTATTTCGGTCCCATGGTCATACTTTGCATGACGTTTATGGACTACGAACAGGCCATTTTCCTCGGCTAGTGGATCTAGTTGTGTGGCCTAAATGTCATGATGATGTTATCAAGCTGGTTCGATTGGCTTCAGAATACAAAGCTACTCTCATTCCCTTTGGCGGTGGAACTAGTGTGACTGAAGCTCTCAGTGTTCCCGAAGAGGAAAAACGAACTGTTGTTTCTGTGGACACGTCTCAAATGGTCAGAAATGGAGACCTTACAGAAAGAAACATCTATTAGAGTCAGTTATTTATTACGTTGCTTATTTTGTTTTCAGAATCGAATTTTGTGGGTCGACGAATCAAACTTACTATGCTGTGCTGAATCTGGCATAATTGGTCAGGATTTAGAGGCTCAACTGAAAGCAAGAGGATACACTACTGGACATGAGCCAGATTCTTATGAATTTTCCAGGTTTAAAAAGCATTTTTTAAGTCGTTTATTTTACATTATGTACTTAAGTAAAACATTGTAATTATTTGTTTTGATTATCTCAGTTTGGGTGGATGGGTGGCAACGAGAGCCTCAGGCATGAAGAAAAATACATACGGTAATATTGAGGATTTACTTGTTCATGTGAAGATGGTAACTCCAAAAGGAGTGATGGAAAGGCATTGCCAAGTCCCGCGTATTTCAGCTGGACCAGATATCCATCATATAGCATTAGGCTCTGAAGGGAATTTCGGAGTTGTCACCGAAGTGACTTTGAAAATTCGACCTGTTCCTCCTGCCAAAAAATTTGGATCCATTGTGTTTGCTGATTTTGCATCAGGAGTATCTTGTCTTCGTGAAATCGCCCGACAAGTAAGTAACCGTCACACTTTTCTTCGATGAAAAATAGGAAAATAGCGGTTAGTTTACCTAAATATTTCTTTTTCTGACTTGCAGAGATGTCAACCTTCATCCATTCGGTTGATGGATAATGAACAATTTAAATTCGGTCATTCACTTAGAGCCACGGTTGGTTTTGTTGGAGCTGTGAAAGACAGCATAAAATCTTTCTATTTAACCAAATACAAAGGCTTCGATTTGAACCAGATATGTATTGCAACTCTTTTGTTCGAAGGTAAGTAAAAAATAAAAGTGTGTAAAATTACTCATGTTTTTTTTTTGCTATAGTTAGTCATAATTTTTAACAATTCTTTTATGCAGGGCAAAAAAAAGAAGTTGATGTTCAAGAACAGCGCATTTACAAAATTGCAGCTCAATTCGGTGGACTAGCTGGAGGAGAAAAGAATGGGGAAAGAGGATATCTTCTTACATTTGTCATCGCTTATATTCGGGTATATTTTTGTGCTAATTTTGAATTGAATTGAAGTGTGTAATACAGAAGATTTCAATCATAACTTTACCTTATTTTTGTGCTGAAGGATATCGCACTGGATTACCACATCGTTGCAGAATCGTTTGAAACTTCTGTTCCCTGGAGTCACACCTACAATTTGTGTGAAAACGTAAAATTACGTGTGGCCACTGAATGTAAAAGTAAGAGATTGGTTTGGATTGTGTTTTTTTGCACTGATTCTAATTGAATTCCAATTTGGGATTATTTTGTGCATTTACTTAATGTGACTAATGTTCTTCCATTCAGAAAAAGGAATCCAACATCACTTTGTTACATGCCGAGTGACACAAACTTATTGTGCTGGCTCTTGTGTTTACTTCTACTTTGCATTCAACTACCAGGGCATTTCCGATCCAGTAAAAGTATATGAAGAAATTGAAGGGAAGGCTAGAGACGAAATCATTGCCAATCATGGTTCTATATCACATCATCATGGAGTGGGTAAAATCCGTCGAAAATGGGTTTCCAAAACCATTTCTCCTGCAGCCCTTAATGCCCTGATGAACCTGAAACGATCCATCGACCCTGAAAATATTTTCGCATCGGGGAACATTTTTAGCGCATTGGATGTGGAGAATAATGCCAGCAATTTTACTACTTCATTGAAAGCTAAACTGTGATGGATCTATTATGTTTTAGTGAACTTAAATCTTCACAGTGAATTTGAATTCATTCAGTATAACGACTCTTGGATGCTTAAGAATATTCATGTTGATTTATTGATTTATACGATTTTTGACGTAAACCTACAAGTTTTACACTTTTGTACAAAACTTGTAATTTTTTTATGCTTGTCCCCCAAAGATTTTTTCATCTGTGAATTGCATGCCAGTCATTATGTTTATGTTGATTATGTGTTTTGATTTGTTTGTGTCACCTTGTGGAAGCCAATATGCAATGCATTCTTTATGGCGAATGCATAACTTTAACGTTACACCAATTAGCAATTAAATAAGATGTGTTAATGCATATTAAGGGAAGTCACATAGTTAATGTAATGGATGTACTGTTATAATAGTCATTTTTAAGTGTCAAAATATATGCTATTATTATTATTATTGGTATCATGATCGCGTAATAATTGAGCGTTACTGGTAAAATAACATTATTATTTTTATCTGTTTAGTAACCTAAGTGAAAGTCAGTATAGCTGAATATGGCTTGTCTTTATCCGTATATAATGGTAGAATATTATTTTTCTTGGATGATTATAATAAAAGATATGTTCAAATAAAATATTTATTTCGAACTTGTGTAATCCACAACCTGTAACAATATACTATTCTTTCAACCACCCTTTTCACTAAAGGCCTAATCAATATTGCACTTATACCAATGAATTGCCCACCTTTAAATCCCATGTTTTACGATCTTTTAGTTAGTATAGTGATGCGTATGCACTCCATGTGTACATCTTCGAATTTCAATAAAAGTGCATGCTTTCTCACCATTCAATTTGCCTCAATTGGGTCTCAATCAATATATCGACTATAGTCTATAGGCTTCGGGGATTTATAGAGTAGATTATATTTGGTACAAAATTTGAACATACTTTAGTACTTCGATTGCAAAATTGTGTTGAATGCAATTAATAATGCATACCTTTGAATTTGCTTAAGCAGAAAAAATATGAGTATATATTGTAATAATCATGAACGGTTTAATCCTTGCGTAATTTATTTTGAGCTTGGGCTGATTTTTAGCGAACTATTTTAGAAATGATCTACCGATCTATTTGATCTTATCGGATATGTGGATCGTGAAAAAGATAGTCCGAAAAAAGGAGTTTGAATATGTTACGGTGCGAAAACGATGTGTGTACTGTACTGCAAAATGCCTAAGTTTCCGGATCGTGTTTATTATATTTACCTTTAGGTGCGTCGGTCGCTACGTGGCTTTGTTCGAAAAGATAAGTTTTATACAATGCGTAGCTTACTTGTTATTTGCTCGGCTCGTTTATTAAATTGTATGCTCAGCTTTTACCTAACTCCACTTTGACTATGACTATAGCTAAAAGCCGGGTTGCACGTAAGCATACTGAAGTACATTCAGGATTAATGTAATGCGAAATCAAAAGCCAAAGACTATCAATGTGAAAATGTGAACAACTTGTATAACATATGTATAAGCTTCATAGTTTTAGTTAGCATATTATGTTGACTTGCAAGATTTTACGTAGCTAGCTATAACTAATAACAATATGGGATTAGAGATATGAACGGATTTGTTTACCAAACAACTCTGCTTACTTTTTATGTGCATTATAAGCTCACTCATTCTGAGTACACCGTAATTCTTTATATTGAAGGATAGGTTGGAAAGTTTCCCGTCCCTACTCAAAATGTATGATCACTTGATATTAGAAATAGGAAGCCTAGAAAAGGTCTTCCATAATAGGCCTTTCTTGTAGATTTCTGGAACATAGTTATAAAAGTTTGCACCAAATATGGGTAGTTAGATGAGGACACGACAATTTTGTAGCCTGTATTTTCTTAGTCCATTAGAACCAGTTAGTTACAGATTATATTATATTGCAACGCATATACGCATGGCTTTTGAAACTTTTTCTTTTCTCATGAGTATTCCATGGCTTTTGGCATCTTTTAACAGAGATTGCGGTGCACAACTTGGAACATTCGCACTGAGGATTGGAGCTCGCTATGATACGCAAGACAAGAGCCTGTGTTTGGTTTTCTTGGGGGATCTGGCGAGGGGCTGTTCATTAAGTAGAGTCAATCGTCCACTATTACTCACAGGCTAAGAATTGCTCACAACTTGTGAAACACTGCTGGCTACCGAGACACAAAGAGGCGAGGTGAGGCGAGATGGGTCCCCAGTATAAATATGCCTCCCGACATGGAATCATCTCCGTCTTCTCTCTCTTCCTCCATTTTCATATCTTCAAAAACTAGAAAAACAAAGCCGTTTGTATCCCTCACGAAGGCTCCACACGTTCAAATCAAGTGCCCGGGTTTCATTCAACCATCGAGGGACTCATTTTGGGCCTTCGACCCGCCCTAAGTCATCTCACGATGGTGGGAATCAATGTTTAAAAAATTGTTGAAAAATTTCACCGTATGGTTTTAAATATCTTTTCTGTAAAATTACAATGATTGATCGTGATATATTTGCTTGTGTTTTATATTTGTGCAGATGGCAAGTGGAATTAGTGTGTGAACCACTGATTTCAGTCTGAATTTTGACGTTGAAAGGACGAAATAAATAGGATGGCTTCTAGGTAAATATTGCTTACTATACCACGGATTCATTGTTCCATTTATATTGTCCATTTAACTAATCCTCTTTTAATTGTGTCAGTAAGTAACTTTGCTTTCTTTCTGAGACTAACTGTTTATTTACTGTCTCTAGTTTTTTAATAGGAATTGTTTCCCTATATTTTCGAATAGAATTGGAAAATTTATTGAATACTTTTTGTAGATTGGACCGACTGTTTGTCCTGCTGGAAACAGGATCAACTGGAGCAACCCGAAAAGCTGCAGCTCAGCAATTGGGTCAAGTCCAGCGACTGCATCCACACGAATTACCTTTGCTTTTATACCGGGTGCACAAATGTCTCCGGTCTACATCATGGGAAACCCGAGTAGCCGCTGGACAAGCAGTTGAAGCCATACTGGGAGAAACTGTCATATGGGATCCCCCTGGTATCAAAACCAAGTCTGAAATCAAGGAAGAGCCTGAAGATGAAGACTTGGATCTTGTCATCAAAGAGGAGGAAGAAGAACTTTCTTCATCACCTTTGAAAATCCTTGAGATCAAACCTGAATCGGATGTGAAACCAGACAAAGCGAAATTATCTTTCTCCAGTTTCAACGTCAAGAAACTATTGACGTCGCAGACAACATTTTTGATGGCTTCTGAAGCCAAAGTTTTCGAAAACTTGGACTCTTCATCTAGTTCGCACAATGGAATTGCTCCTATTGATAGTTCTGATGCAGCCAAACAGCGAAATCTTATCAACAAACGTTTAGGATTAGATATCGCCGAAAAAATTGGAATAGACACATCTGATATAGTCTCCAATGAAGATCTAATGTCAGTACCTCCATCTCCTTGCTTGATGGAAGCTCCCAGAACTTTTGAAAGATCATTTAGTGCCCCTGTTCCTCATAGTAATGGACTATATGATCCTCATCTGGATGAGACTGTGAATTTAAGTTCAAGGGAAATCAACTTGGCCAAAAGGAGGGCCAGGAAGCAAAAATCTCGGGAAGTAGCCGCAATGGAATCTCAAAATTCGGAATCCTCTAGTTCTAGTTCGTGTGGAAAAAGACTGAAGAGAGAAGACTCTCTGCCTGTTGATGATTCTAGTTCCAGTAGCAATGGAGATGGCACTTTTAAATTCTACCCTGTTTCTGATGACACTTGGCCCTTGACCGGCTGGGTGGATATTCTTTTGAACGATTTATTTAGTCCGGTTTGGGAAGTGAGGCATGGCGCTGCCACTGCCTTGAGGGAAGTAATTCGACTAAGGGGATCTTGTGGTGGCAAAAAATCTACAATGCTTTCTGCACAGGTTAGTAGTCAGTACTACTGTGCTACCGCTACAGTTCATGAGAAAAATTGTTTAATGATTCTATCATTTTTTGTATTTGGCAGATGGAAATCAGTCATCAAGAATGGTTGGAAGATTTAGCCCTCCGCTTGGTTTCAGTATTAGCTTTAGATCGATTTGGAGATTTCGTATCGGATCAAGTTGTGGCCCCTGTGAGAGAAACATGTGCTCAATGTTTGGGCAATGCAATGAATTTGATGACTTCTTCCAGTGTGCTTACATTGTTGAACGTTTTAACCACAATGTTGGATGAGACTTCATGGGAAGTTCGTCACGGGGCACTTTCTGCCCTCAAGTATATGTTTGCTGTTAGAAAGGTAGAATCAATAAAATGATTCTTCAACTTATAGTAGCTACCTTACTGTAATTGTAATAATGATTATCATTATACTGTATTATAAACTATATTTAACTTGCAAATCGTGTGTTTTATCTTGATAACGTACTAGGATCTGGTCGAAAAATTATTGCCAATTGCATTCCAGTCAGTAAATAAATGTCTATCAGACAGTGTCGATGATGTCAGTGCAGTAGCAGCTTCAGCATTGGTTCCAGTGGCCGAAAAATTGGTTTCTGTTTTGCCATCTGAAACGCCCGGTATTGTGACTATTCTTTGGGACTCTTTAGAAGACTTGGATGACTTGTCTTCCGCTTGCAATTCTATAATGAGTCTACTGGCTGCTCTATTAGCTTTCCCGGTGGCTCGAACCAACTTAGGGTAATAAAAATGTGGATTTCGTCTTTCACGGATAAGTTAATTTCTTGCTTTCATCATGGATTGGTTAACTGCATTATTTTTTCTTTTTCGACAAAACAGTCAACTGGACATGCTGATTCCTCGACTATGGCCGTTTCTACACCATACTTCATCATCAGTACGAAGATCTGCATTAATCACGCTCCAAAAGCTAACCGAATTGGATCCATCTGTAGCCCCGTTGAGTGTGAATCCTTTGCAGGAGACTTTAAGACATGTTTTTCATAGAGCTCTAGTCGAACACAACAGGGACGTGTTGTCTCTTATTCCTTTCGTTTGGTCTGACCTCATTAAATCCAGCCAGTTGTCAACCCTCCTGATGGCTGCATGTCCATTGTTTGGCACTTGGCTATGTCTTGCTATGCATAGACCGTCGGTGCCCATTGACCCTTCATTTCTTGTTCAGGTAGATCACTTTTCGAAATGATTATTTTTTCAAGCCCACTGGCTGAAAGGAATTGTTTGTGAAATGTAAATGTCTGTTTTCAGATTGTTTCGAAACGCACAAGTAACAAAAATTCTCTAGCTGATTCTGAGATAGATGGTACGCAGAACAAAACTTTTATCGGAGGAACTGAAGATGGGAATTCTGAGAAAATAGCTGAAACTCGCCTCATTCTTTCTAGTATGTTGGGTCAACTGGCTCCATACATTGTGCAACCGTTGCCGCCAGGGTAAGTTGGAGCCTAGATCAACTTCGAGTTGTTCTTCAGATTTTCCAAGTAGAAAACCGGTGCTGATTTCAACACGACTCTATGTTATGTCTTTTAGAACCCCTGGAGAAGCCCCGATAGAATGTTTCGTAAAAATTCTCTTGTTTCACCTAAACTCACGTTCGGCTCTTCAGCGAACTGTAACGGGGATGGTGATCTCTGCTTGGCCATCAGACAGTAAAATTCCAGATTGTCATCCAAACGGAAATTCTTGTCCACTTGGGGATTTGACTTCTCTGAAAAGTCATCCTATCATGATGAAAAGACTGATTGAATGCCTCACAGAGCATGTGTATTTTGATGAGATTGCTATGGGGTTCAGTCGATTGCAAAGGGAATGCCAAGATTTTGTAGCCACGTTGAGACATTATAAAGTACCGTTGGATGGACTTTTGGCAGCATCTACTACTCCCAATGGTGGACTGTACTCATTTGATCAAGTTCAACTTTTGAGTGGTGATGGAATGGTCACACATTTACAAGCTAGTGTCAAGAGAGGGAAAACTCAAGACACTTTGTTGGAACGGAGGAGAATTGTTTTTAATGTTTGGTCTGCTACTACTGTTGAATTTTCAGCTTTAAACACAATGTAAGTCTAAATTCTAGAAAACTTTGATTTTTACGATGGATAACTCGATTCAAATAATGTAATTTGCATAAAAATGAAACTTTAATTTGTGTACAGGGTGTTAGCTGCACTTTCAGGAGCCATCTGCAGTATTCCAAGCTGCCTACCTGTAAAATTAAGTCCCGTAGTAAAGCCCTTAATGGAATCAATTCGTAAAGAAGAGAACGAACTATTTCAGCGAGAATCAGCGAAACATTTGTGTGCCCTGATGAACCTAGTTGTGTCTCGCTCACCATCTCCAGTTCCAAAAATTGTAGGTAATCTGACCACATTTTTGTGTTCCGACACCAACTTCACACCACCAATTGATGAACTTGAAGGAATCTTATCATGGACTAATTTGAGTACTGAAAGCGAATCTACCGGTGGGAAAAAGCCTCAAAAATCCGTGGAAATTACGGATCCGTCAGAAATTGAGGCTGGAAAAGGAATCGCTCTTCAACGTCGAGGAGCTGCATACGCTTTAAAATCCATTGTATCCTTTTTCGGCGTGGATTTACCCATCAAAGTTTCTAAATTGTGGGAACTCACTTTTGGCACTTTGAAAAATACTTCTTTAGATTCTGGTAACATTAGATTGTCAAAAATGTGAATTTCTGGGTTTGCTCAATCACTCATTAACGCATGCTGCTTTTTTTTCAGTAACAGATCCAGAGATATTGAAACCGGTGATTGACGCTCTTCAAATTTTGGAAATCATCTCTACATGTTTCCACAAAGATTTGTTTCCCCAAGTAGAAGCACAAATCGGTCAAACTTGTTCGTTACTTAGTCATCGAGTTCGAGGAATTCGACATATGGCTTCAAGATGTTTAGCAGTTTGGGCCTCACTCATGCCAGAATGTGTGATGCCCACTGTAGCTCGTACGATTGTCCCACGATTGGGTTCAGAAGATCCAATAACACGCCAAGGGGCAATTGAAGCTATTTGGTGTATAGTGGATCGACTCGGACTGGGATTATTACCATACATTGTATTACTAGTTGTTCCTGTATTGGGTCGAATGAGTGATATGAATACGTATGTGAGAATGTTGGCTTCTCTCACATTTGCCACGTTGGTAAGACTGATGCCGTTAGAAGGAGGAGTTCCTGACCCCAAGTCTTTACCTGCTGATTTGATTCAGCAGAAAGGGGAACAAAGAATGTTTTTGGAGCAGTTATTGGATCCGTCTAAGATTCCAAAGTACGAGATATCTGTGCCAATTAGGGCAGAGTTGAGGCCGTATCAACAGTCTGGAGTGAATTGGCTAGGGTTTTTGAACAAGTTTAAGTTGCATGGGATTCTATCTGATGATTTGGGATTGGGTGAGCTATGCATGAAAATAATGTTGGTTGAATTTGGATTTGGTACCAATGTTTGTGGCTAATGGTTTTCATGTCTTTTTTTTGCTTCAGGTAAAACGTTGCAAAGTCTTTGCATTTTGGGGAGTGACTATTTAAATCGAGCTAAACAGTTTAAGGTACGTTTTTTTATTGTATTCCCAATTTATTCTGCTGCATTTTTGTTTAACGCGTTTTTTTCCATGTTTAGGAAACTCAGTCTCCAGACTGCAAGCCTCTCCCCTCAATAGTAATCTGCCCTCCAACTCTGACGGGTCACTGGGTATACGAGGTGGAAAAATTCGTATCCAAAGAATATTTAAACCCCCTCCATTACCACGGTCCACCAAATGAGCGAAACAAATTGAAATCCAAAGTCCCGAAACATAACCTTGTGGTGGCATCATACGACATTGTTCGTAACGATATAGATTTCTTCTCATCTATAAGCTGGAACTATTGTATCCTAGATGAAGGACATATAATCAAAAACGGGAAAACTAAAATCTCCCGAGCCATCAAACAACTGAATGCAGCACATCGACTAATTCTCTCTGGAACACCAATTCAAAATAATGTCCTCGAGTTGTGGTCCCTGTTTGATTTTCTAATGCCAGGATTCTTGGGTACTGAGAAACAGTTTTCCACCCGGTTTGGGAAGCCTATCTTGTTAGCCAGGGATCCTAAAAGCTCACCTAAGGAACAAGAAGCTGGTGCTTTAGCTATGGAAGCCTTGCACAGACAAGCTTTACCATTTTTGTTGCGAAGGTTGAAAGAAGATGTTTTACAAGATTTGCCTCCTAAGATTACGCAGGATTATTATTGTGAGTTGAGTCCAATTCAAGAACAGCTGTATGAGGATTTTGCCAGGACTAAGGCTCATCAGTCGTTACGTGATACTTTCACTTCGGTTGAGGATTCCACGAAGCATTCTCACATTTTTCAGGTATGACTTGTCCTTTTGCTTGGGAATTGAAAATAAAAATAGTGTGTTTTCTGGGTAGACTCGATTGGTTAAATGTATAGCTAGTGATGAGTTGTTATCTTTTCTATTTTTTTCCTTTTGAGGCTTACTTACCAAAATACTAGTTTAAAAAATAAAATATCTAGAAACTCAGATGGCACGAAATGCAATGTCATTCAATATTCAAATGTTTTTATAGTCTATTGAGTCTATTCTGTAAAACCAACTATCAATTTATTGAGATCATATGTTTTTTGGACGGGTAATTTGGAAATTATCAATCCAAGTTAAAGTTAAGTTAGTTTGCTTTAACAAATTTAAAGTTGAACGAGTTTGGGAACCAAGCTGATTCATGATGAATTCAACGATAAAAACCTGAATTTGGAATTCTATGCAGGATGATAATTGTTTAATGTTCTCGAATTAAGAAATCACTGTACTCACACTACAATTTTTAGTTTGATTGACCCTGATAATTAGTATGATATCTGCTAAAAGGGAAGGGAACTAAAATATGAAAAAAACAGTAACTGTTATCTAACTAACTAAGCCTAAAGAACAGATTCGTTTGACCAAAGTACTTTGTTTAACCCACGCTTACTGTTTAATGCTAGAGATAAGTAATTTGTGGTCATTTGTTCATGCCCAACAGGCTTTGCAGTATTTGCGGAAAGTGTGTAATCATCCAAGACTAGTGTTGAGTCCGCAACATCCAAAATACTCAACTATCATGGACCATTTGTCACAAACAAAGTCTTCAATGAATGACATTACTCATAGTGGGAAACTTCCTGCGTTGAAGTGAGTTCTTTTTCTAGTTCCCTTTTTCTCTGTCTGTTTGCCCATTTCTCATGAACTCTCATCTTCTTGCAGGCAATTATTGCTAGACTGCGGCATCGGTGTCACCAATGACAGTAGTAATAACTTCCCCGAAAATATGGAAGTAGTAAGTCAACACAGGGCTCTCATCTTCTGCCAATTGAAAACCATGTTGGATATCTTGGAACAGGATCTGTTCAAGTGAGCAAAAATTTTGATTTTTCCACTTTTTAACTGCAAATTTTACTGGACAGTCTTATATTTAGTCTGCTTTTTTTGCATATTATGCTTACATATAAACCCATTGCCCTTGCTTCTGTTTTTGCTTCGTTCAACTGCAATATGCTTTTTTATTTCATACGATGGTTCACCACATAGAATCTTTAAGCTCCCTCCTGTAAGGAGCATAATCTAGTAAATCCATTTGTCTCCATGTGTCTTTTTTATTTCACCCTACAGAGCTCATTTGCCCTCTGTGACCTACTTAAGACTGGATGGGAGCGTACCCGCTGGCCAACGGCACTCACTTGTCACTCGATTCAATAATGATCCATCGATTGACGTGCTCTTGTTGACCACTCAAGTTGGTGGCTTGGGACTTTGTCTCACTGGAGCAGACACCGTAAGTCCTCATTGCGTTTTTATCTATTTCCATTCTCTCTATGTGTATTGCTTTGGAAGAGGCTCCATGTTTTAGTACAAGTAAGTTGCTAGCTACAAACAAACTATAATGGCTAAATCTCATATTTTTCTTACTTGGTAGCTAACTAACTAAGCTCATTAGTCGGGTAACCAACTAAATTTATCATGCAACAAGATGAAGAAACGGGAGTCAGTTTCCAACAAACTAAGGAAAACAAAGCATAGGAACTTTAGTTACTTATGATGAAAGTAGACTACTGTAGATTGTAGGTTCCATGACCACATGAAAGATTTGTTGCTAACTTACTAAAAGTTCCCAGTAGGAACAAAACCTGTGAGAGTAATAAGGATAATAATAATGGAAGAAAATGATCTCTGCATAATGCTTGTACTAGTCTCTTTTGTCTGTACATATGCATGAATGAAAAGCTGCATTGCGTGGTTACCAAAAATCAATAACTCTTCTCTCTTTTGTCTCACCCCTTAAGTTGGGACAAAGGACATGTACAAACGAGTCAGTCAGTCAGTCAGAAAGCATATGTGGCTAATGTTCTGTGGTCCATGAATGTATGTGGTGTGTTTCCCCCGGATTCATAATCTCTCTGGAGAAACACATTGTCTGCTTTCTGTATGTGTCTTCATATTTTTGAATCAGCTAAAGTCTCTGGCTACAGTGGAGAGTGTTTTTTGTGGGGAGATGACGTATTCTTCATTTTAACGGGGAAATAGAATTGTGTGGATGCAGAATTATAATATTAGTATACAGTGGAAAAAATATAAATATAAAAGCAGCTTTTTAATGAGTTTTGAATTTTGCCTGAAAAAACGCTGAAAAGTTTAAAATAAAAAAAGATACGCTCTCCATATACTAATACTGAACACCCTGTACGAGCATGAGTATCTGGTTTGCATGCAATCCAAAATTTGAAAAAATGGAGATATCTCTTACTAGAGACCAGAGTTTGGAGTTTGCATATGCACGTAGTAACTACCTAACGAGCAAGCAAGGTCTTTGCGCTTTGGTTTTTTGGGTGGTTTCAACTGTATGATAGAAAGTGTAGATCTCAAGTTTCCCAAAACTTTTCCGTCCATCAGCATCATGGGATCTAATATACGCTGTGGTTTTTTGTTCCTAGGTAATATTTGTAGAACATGACTGGAATCCCATGAGAGATTTGCAAGCCATGGACAGAGCTCATCGTATTGGTCAGAAGAAAGTTGTCAACGTCTATCGGCTCATCACTCGTGGCACGCTCGAAGAAAAGATCATGGGGTAAGTTA
>Ga0210040_10004514_pt1 | contig 18152 bp, 16 predicted proteins | sample CryGeyCG12114_NA_FD_185462 | JGI IMG/M metagenome (GOLD analysis project Ga0210040, IMG submission 185462) | Groundwater microbial communities from aquifer - Crystal Geyser CG19_WC_8/21/14_NA (SPAdes) (version 2) | ecosystem: Environmental > Aquatic > Deep subsurface > Groundwater | place: USA...
CCCAGTGACGACACGACGCCGCCGGTGACGAAGACGAACTTCGTCGGCTGGGAGTTGGGGAGAAGAGGTCCGCGGTCACGAGGTTCTGCCAGTCGACCCACGGACGCCCACGTTAACACGGGCTCCGGCGGCGTCCGCCGTCGCCTCCGGGCCGCCGTCCGCCGCCGGCGCCGGGTCTCCCGGGTCGGCCGGGGCGCCGGCGACCAGGAAGACCAGCAGCGGGACCAGCAGCGTGGCAGCGGTCGCCGGGAGGGCCACCCCGCTGTCGTTGACCAGCGCGCCCAGGGTCAGGCTCAGCGCCACCGCGGTGAGCCCGGCGCGCAGCACCCGCACGTCCTCGACCGGCAGCCCGGCCGCCGGCCGCCCGGGACGGCTGCGCAGCAGGCCACCGGGCCGGAGCAGCCAGCCGGCGGCCACCAGGGCGACCGGAAGCAGCCAGGCCAGCGGGCTGCCCAGCAGGATGGAGACGTTGGCCTCGGCCTTGCGGCTCACCACGGTCCACGCCTGGCCGTCGATCACCTGCGCCACGAAGCGGCCCAGGTGGCTGCGCTCCCCGGCGGGCCGCAGCCAGTCGAGCACCGCGACGGAGCCGACGACGACGACGGCGACCGCGAGCACCCCGACCAGCCGGGTCACCGTGACCCGGATCCGGGCCAGCAGCATGCCGAGCACACCGAAGCCGGGGACGGCGGCCAGCACGCCCCCGAAGTCCCGGCCCAGCGACGGCGCCCCGATGAGCAGCACGCACAGCGCCCCGGCGGCGAGGACCGGCAGCAGCCAGCGGCGGCGGGTGGCTTCGCCGCCCCGGCGCACCAGGGCCGCGGTCGCGGCCGCGGTCAGCAGCAGCGCGCTCACCGACAGCAGGCCGAAGGAGAGGTTGCCGTAGCCGACGAACCGGCCGGCCACGATCGGGTCGTAGCCCAGCAGCCCGTCCAGTTCCAGGTGCGAGCCGGTGAGCACGTCACCGGCCAGCGTGGCCAGGGTGATCGCCAGCACCACCACCGCCGGCCCGAGGCGTCGGTGCCGCCACGGCCCCAGCGCGGCGACCGCGGTGACCAGCAGCGTGCTGACCAGCACCGACCCGGCCAGCGCCCAGCGCGGCGAGCCGCTGAGCTCCCAGGGGACCAGGTTGGCCAGGTACGTCGAGACGGGCAGGGCGGCAGCACCCAGGGACAGCACCTGCAGCACCGGCGGGGCACCCCGCACCCGTCCGCGGCGCCGCAGCCAGGAGCGCAGCCGGGCCCGGCTCCCGTCCCGGCCGGCGAGCCGGCCGCGGTCCCAGCCACCCAGGGTGAGCAGGCCGGCGGCGAGCACCGCGGCGTCCAGCACCACCAGCAACCAGAACGTGGCCCCGGTGCTGCGGTAGTGGACGACGGCCCGGGTGTTGGCCCGGTCCAGCTCGGCCAGCGCCTCCGCCAGCGGTGGCCGCCCCCCGGTGACGGTGAACGGCTGGCCGTTCATCGAGGCCGGTGTGTCCAGGCCCAGGGCTCGCAGCACCGTGGGGGCGACGTCGATCAGCTGGGCGAACGGTGCGCGCCCGGTGCTGGCCGAGGAGATCCAGCCCGGCGTCGTCCCCGGGCCCAGGGCCATCCCGACGTGCAGCTGCGGGCGCCCGCCGTTGACCTCGGCGATCCCCTGCAGCAGCAGCAGGGTCTCCCCCGGGAGCGTGTCGACCGCGGTGCGCAGCCGGCCGACGGCGGCGTCCACCGCCTGCACGGCGGCCTGTCGTGCGGTGGGGACCGTGCCGTCGTCGGTGGCGTCGGCCCCGGGTGCCGCGGCGTCGCTGAGCGCCCCCAGGGACACCAGGGAGAGCGGGCAGGCGTCCAGCAGCGCGGCGAGGTCGGCGTCGTCGACGGGCAGGGCGTCGTGGACCGTGAACCGGCTCCCCTCCCCGGCGACCGCGAGTGCCGCCGCCCGGCCGATCACGGTGCTGCACGACACGGCCTGCCCCAGCGCGCCGGGCTCGGCGCCGAAGCGGGCCGTCGCGGGGTCGGCGGCGACCCGGGCCACGGTGCGCTCCGGTTCGTCCAGGGCGACCTCGGCGACCTGTTCCTGCAGCCCGCAGTAGGACAGCCGGGTGTCCACCGGCGCCGGCGCCGGGGTGGCGCCGTCGGCGGTCTCCGGCAGCGGGGTGCTCGGCGCGGGGTCGACCGGTTCGACCGGGCCGGGATAGCGGGCCCGGTTGCCCGCGCCCAGGGTGGCCCACCCGTCGAGCAGGCACGTGGTGGACCGCCCGGCGCGCACCGACAGGGCGCCGATCGCGGAGTCCTCGGCCAGCGCCCACAGGTGCGGGGTGCGCTGCGGGTCCAGGTCGGACCAGACCAGCCCCGGGACGCCGATGGTCAGCACCCGGTCGGCCCGCTCCTCCTCGTCGGTCGCGGCGGCGGCCGGTCCGGCGGACCCGGCGAGCAGGGCCAGCAGGAGGGCCAGCAGGACCGGCAGCAGCAGCGGCCTCCCGGCGGCCGTCCGGGTCATCGCCGGCACCCCGGGGGCACCGCGGCCTCGAGCAGCTCGCGGTAGAGCTCGACCAGCTGGCGCGCCGTCGCCGCCTCGTCCGGCCAGCCGGCCGCCCGGCGCGGGCCGGCCGCGCAGAGCCGGGCCGTGCGGTCGGGCTCGGTGAGCACGGCGGTGACCGCGGCGGCGAGCGCCTCGTCGTCCCCGGCGGGCACCAGCTCGGCGGCGTCCCCGACCAGCTCGGGGATGCCGCCGACAGCGGTGGCCACCAGCGGCGTCCCGGCCCGCAGCGCCTCCTGCGCGGTGAGCGACCGCGCCTCCCACCCCGAGGACAGCACGCACACGTCGGCGGCGCCCAGCAGATCCGCGACGTCGGTGCGGCGACCGAGCAGGATCACCGGCAGCGACTGCGCGGCGATCTGCGCGGCCAGCTCGTCGGCCAGCGGGCCGTCCCCGGCAATGGCCACCAACGGCGGCCGGCCGGCCCAGCGCGGGTCCTGCTGCCATCGGGCGGCCGCGGCCAGCAGCACGTCGTAGCGCTTCTGCGGGTGCAGCCGGCCGACGGCGACGACGAGGGGGCGCAGCGAGTCGTCCAGGCCCAGCTCGCGGCGCACCTCGGCCCGGCCGCGCTCCGCCGCGGGCAGCGGCGGCGCCGCGACCGGGGCCACCCGCACGTCGCGGGCACCTAGCCGGCGGGCGTTCTCGGCCAGGTCGGCCGAGGCGGCCAGCACCACGTCGGCGCCGGTGATGGTCGCCTGCTCGGCGACCTGCAGCACCCGCCGGCGCAGGCCGCCGCCCTCGGGCAGCGCGTTGTGCAGGGTGAGCACCAGGGGGTGCCGGCGGCCGGCCAGGCGGCGCGCGGCGGTGGCGACCAGGCCGGCACGCAACCCGTGGGCGTGCACCAGCGAGGCGCCGGTGGTGGCCCGGCGCAGGGACGCCACGGCCCGCAGGTCGGCGACCGGGTCCAGGCCCGCGGAGATGCCGACCGGCCGGAAGTCCGCGCCGGTGGCGGTGAACGCGAAGAGGTCCTCGGTGGTCTGCGGCCCGCAGACCCGCACCGCCGCGCCTGCCCGGCCCAGGGGCGCGAGCAGCGAGCGCAGGTGGGTGCCGACGCCTCCGGTGCTGGTGGCCAGCACCTCGGCGATCCGGCGGTCGGCCAGCGGGCGACCGGGACGACGGTCCGGCTCAGACATGCGCCACCTCCGCACCGCTCGACCCGCGCATCCCCCGCACGGCGGCGAGCACCGCCCGCCGGGACGTTCCCATGATGACCGCCGCGGCGACGCCGAGGGTGACGAGGCCGGCCGCCACGCCGATCCCGACGGCCGCGGCGACGCCGCCGTCCGGCACCGGGTCGGCACCCAGCACCCGGGCGGTGAGCAGCCCGGCCGCGCCGGCCAGCACGCCGGCGGCCAGGGCGGGCAGCCCGGTGCGGGCCACCCCGGCGAGCGCGGCCGGGCCGGCCTCCCGGGCCACCACGACCAGCAGCGCGAGCCCGGCGACGGTGACGCCGACGCTGTGCCCCGCGCCCAGCGCCAGCGCGCGGTCCCCGGGCGGCAGCAGCCCGGCCAGGACCAGGTCCGCGGCGACCGCGACCAGCCAGCCACCGGCCACGCAGACGGTGGGCGCCCGCCACAGCCCGCGGGCGTAGAGCGCGCGGGACAGCAGCGCGACCAGCCCGTAGCCCAGCAGCCCGGGCGCGAAGGCGGTGATCGTCGGCGCCAGGGCGGCGGCCGAGGCGGCGTCGGCGGCGGAGGCGAAGAAGACCCGGGACATCGGCCCGGCCACCGCGACCAGCCCGGCGGCGGCGACGGCCCCGCTGAGCACGGTCAGCACGGCGACCGGGGCGAGGGTCGCGGCGTACCCGGCGTCGTCCCGGCGGTCGGCCCGTTCGCTGAGCGCCGGGTAGACCGAGGTGGCCAGCGGCACGGCCAGCGCCGCCCAGGGCAGCAGGAACACCGTCATCCCGGCGAAGTAGGCGGCCTGGGTGCCGTCCGGGGCGCCGGCGTTGGCCAGCCGGATTGCCACCACGGCGACCAGCTGCTGCCCGGCCAGGGTGAGCACCCCGGCGACGGCCAGCCGCCGGACCCGGGCCGCGACGCCGACCGGGAAGCGCAACGACGGGCGCAGCCCCAGTCGCAGGCCGCGCAGCGGCAGCAGCAGCGACGCGGCCAGTGCGACCACGCCCAGCGTCGTCCCCACACCCAGCACCAGCTCCGCGGAGGTGGACAGCGAGGTGACCTCACGGCTCCCGCCCGTCCCGGCGAAGAGCAGGTAGGCGGCGGCCACCACGACCGTGGACACCAGCGGCGCGAGGGCGGGGCCGGCGAACCGGCGGTGCGCCTGCAGCACGCCGGTGAGCACGACAGCGAGCCCGTAGAGCACCACCTGGGGGGCGAAGACGAGCAGGAAGCGGGTGGCGATCTCGACCTTGACCGGGTCGCCGGCGTCCCCGCCGAGCAGCACGGTGGCGATCGGCCGGGCCAGCAGCGCCAGCAGCGCGGCGAGCGGCACGAGGACCAGCAGCGTCCAGCCCAGCAGCGCCGAGGCGGTGCGCCGCACCTGCTCCCGGTCGCCGGCGGCGATGCCACCGGCGAGCATCGGCACCACCAGGCCGGCCAGCGCACCGCCGGCGACCACCTCGAACACGATGTTCGGCACGTTGTTGGCCGCGAGGTAGGTGTCCGCGGTGCTGTCCCCGCCGACCGCGTTGGTGAAGACGACGGTCCGGCCGAACCCGGCCAGCCGGGACAGCAGGGTCAGCGCCGAGATGAGCAGGGCCGCGCCGGCGGCACCGCGGAGGGCGCCCCGGGCGGTCACCGCCGTCCTCGCCGGCGGGGCGGGACGGCGCTCACGCGGTGCGGCGGCCGAGCCGGTCGAGCTCGCGCAGGCCGGGAGTGGACTCGATGACCCTGGTGAAGCTGACCTTCTCGCTGGCCAGGGTGAGCGCGGTGACCACGCCGAGCAGGCCGGCCCGGGTGCCGCGGCCGGGCAGTGCGGCCAGCCGCAGACCGAGCAGCGCGCCGAGGGAGTTGGCACCGCAGTCGCCGAGCATCACCTGCTCGCCCAGGTCGGCGGGGAGCAGCCCGAGCGTGGCGCCCAACGGGCCGGCGACCAGTCCGCCGCCGGGCCCGGCCGACGTCGCCGCGGCCAGCAGGACGGCGGCCTTGCCGGCCCGGCCGGGACGTAGGTCGAGCAGGTTGACCAGGTTGGCGGTGCCGGCGACCAGGCCGGTGGTGAGCACGCCGTCGACGAGCGCGGCCGGACCGCTCCCCCGCCGGGTGAGCAGGGCCGCGACGGCCGCGGCGGCGCCGATGCCGGCGACCTTGACCGCGCCGGCGGAGACCCGGCCGGCGCGCAGCGCAGCGAGGTGGCCGGCCAGTCCCTTGTCCCGGGCCTGCTCGGGACGGGCGCCGGCGAGGTCGTCGTAGCCGCCGACGGCCCCGGCGACGGTGCCGACCAGCGCGACGGCGGCGCGCCGGCCGGCCGGTGCCCCGGCCACGGAGGTGGCGGTGGCCGCCAGGGCGAGCACCGGCCCGCCGAGCAGGCTGACCGGACGGCGGGCGTAGTTGGTGCGTCGCCAGGGCGCCCCCGCCTCGTGGGCAGCCAGCCGGGCGGCGCCGACCAGGCCGGCCCGGGCGGCGAGCGCACCGGCGGCGGCGAGCCCCGCCCGGCGGGCGAGGGTGCTCATGAGGTCGGCGGGACCGGCTGGGTGTCCTCGCCCACGCCGTACTCCCCCGAGACCCCCCGGCCCTCGGCGGCCAGGGCCAGGACCGTGCTGATCCGCCCGGCCGCACTGGTCACGTTGTCGACCGTGGAGAGCGTGCCGGTGACGTCCTCGTCGGCGCGCACCGCGGCCACCAGGCCGCCCTCACCGGCTGCCGCCAGGTCGCCGGCGACCACGGCACCGGAGCCACCCTGGTCCAGCGCGGCGGCCAGCTGGGTCAGCGCGGTCGTCCGGTCCGCGTCGTCCTCGCCGGCGACGGCACCGGCGGTCAGCAGCACGGCGAAGTCGGCGGGGCTGACCGAGGAGGTGTCCTGGCTGAGCACGTCGAGTTCCTCCAGGCCGGCCAGCAGCGAGGACGTCGAGGTGGTGTCCGGCACCTGGCCGGGGGTGACGCTGCCCGCGCCCGGGACCATGAGCACCTGGGCGAGCAGCGAGGCGACGACCTCCCCGGTGTCGTCGGTCTCCGGCAGGGTCGTGGTGGTCGGCCGCCCGGGCCCGGTCACGTAGCTCTGCAGGCTGCTCTCGACCGAGGACGTCCCGTAGGCGGCGGTGAGCCGGATCGTCCCGGTCACCGTGGCGCCGGCACTCCCGAGCAGCGCGGTCAGCCCCTCCACCACGTCGGTGGTCACGCCCTCGGCGTCCACGACGACCAGGACGACGCTGCGGTCGGCGAGGGAGCCCTCGACCAGCGTGGGCCCGACGGCCTCCTCGAAGCTGCCGACGTCGTCGAGCTGCTCCTGCAGCAGCTGGGTCTGGTCCTCCAGGTCCCGCTTGTCACCCTGCAGGGCCGTCACCTGGTTCTGCAGGTTGTCCGTCAGCGGGCCGTTGAGCTGGGTGGTGCCGATGACGATGCCCAGCGCCACGGCCAGGAAGACCGCGATCAGCGAGACGAGGTGGTAACGGAAGTCGATCACGTGAAGAGGTTCTCCAGCCAGAACACGAAGCTGTCCCATTGGTCGACGAGCAGGTCGAAGTAGATGTGGCCGGCCGTGGAGACGGCGAGGGCGGCGGTGATCGAGGCCAGCGCGGCGAGCACGAGCAGGACCAGCGCGAGGGTGGAGATCCGGCTGCGGTAGAGCCGGCTCACGCCCTTGGCGTCCACGAGCTTGCCGCCCAGCCGCAGCCGGGTGAGGAAGGTGGAGGCCATGCCACCGCGGCCCTTGTCCAGGAACTCGATCAGCGTGGCGTGGGTGCCGACGGCGACGATCAGCGAGGCGCCCTTCTCGTCGGCCAGCAGCATGGCGATGTCCTCGCTGGTCGCCGACGCGGGGAAGGTGATCGCCTCGACGCCCAGGTCCAGCACCCGCTGCAGCCCGGGTGCGCGGCCGTCGGCGTAGGCGTGCACCACGACCTCCGCGCCGCAGCGCAGCACGTCGTCGCTCACCGAGTCCATGTCGCCGATGATCATGTCCGGCTGGTAACCGGCCTCGATCAGCGCGTCGGCGCCGCCGTCGACGCCGACGAGCACCGGCCGGTAGTCACGGATGTAGGGCCGCAGCGCCTGCAGGTCCTCCTTGTAGTCGTAGCCACGGACGACGACCAGCACGTGCCGGCCCTCGATCTGGGTGGCCACGTCGGGCACGCCGACGCCGTCCAGGAGCAGCGCACGCTCGCGCTTCATGTACTCCATGGTGTTGGCGGCGAAGGCCTCGAGCTGGGCGGAGAGCCCGGCGCGCGCCTCGGTCATCGCCTCGGCGACCGTCTCCGCGGTCTGCTCCACGCCCTTGGCCACCACGGCGTCGCCGGCGTAGACGGTGTCGCCCTCGACCCGGACCTGCACGCCCTCCTTGAGCGCGGTGAAGACCTCCTTGCCCACCCCGTCGACCAGCGGGATGCCGGCCTCGACCAGGATCCCGGGACCCAGGTTGGGGTAGCGGCCCGACGTGCTCTGCGCGGCGTTGACGACCGCGGCGACCTTGCAGGCGACGAGCGAGTCGGCGCTGACCCGGTCGACGTCGACGTGGTCGATGACCGCGATGTCGCCGGGCCGCAGCCGCTTGGTCAGGTTCTTCGTCCGCCGGTCGAGGCGCGCGGTCCCGATCACGCCGGGCTCGGTCTCGGACGCTCGTCCGCGCCGCAGGGGTCCGATGCGCATGGCCGCGATCGTCCCACGGGGGCTGTGCCGCCCGACCCCGACGCGCACCAGCGACGAACTGATCACAGAACGTGAGCGACACCAGGGACGGCCTGACACCCGGCCCGGTTGACCGGGTGTCGCTGCCCGGGGACGGGACCGGCCCGTCACTAGCGTGACTGGTGTGACTGCAGGGGCCTCCGCGAGCCGGAGCACAGCGACCGTCCTGGCCGACGACCGGGGAGCCGAGCACGACCCCGAGGCGGCCGCGACCGCCGCCGCCGAGGGGGCCGCCGCCGTGGCCCAGGTCGGCGGGCCGGTTCCGGTCGACGCCCGGGTGGTGCCCCTCCCGCCGCGGCCGCAGCCCGCTGACCAGCAGGTCCCCGTGCCGTCGTCCGACGCCGACCGGGCCGACGAACCCATGGTCCCGGCTGCGGAGACTGCGTCCGCCGCCCCGGCGGAGCCGGCGGACGCCCCCGGCCCGGGCCGCCGGTCCCGCCGTCGCGAGCGCCGCGGGCCCAACCTGCGCGAGCAGCGTCGGCAGCGCACCCGCGAGGCGATCGTCGACGCGGCCGCCGAGCTGTTCGTCGAGCGCGGGTTCGACCACGTCAGCGTGATGGAGATCGCCCAGCGCGCCGGCGTGGTGGAGAAGACCGTCTTCAACCACTTCCCGGTCAAGGAGGGTCTGGTCTTCGAGGCCGACCCGCCGATGCGGGCCGCACTGCTCGAGGCGGTGCGCCGCCGCCCGGCCGGCGAGTCCGCCGCCGCCGCCGCGGGGAACTTCGTGGTCGCCGCGGTGAGCCAGCTCGGCTCCCCCGCCGCCGCCGAGGGCGTCGCCGAGATGGCCCGGGTGATCCGCGGGAGCCGCACCCTGCAGGTGCGGGAGAAGGAGATCCTCGGGTCGCTCACCGACACCCTGGCCGAGCAGATCACCCTGGAGACCCGGGCGACCGCCGGCGAGCTGGAGCCGTGGCTGTCGGCCAACGCGGTGCTGGGGCTGTACAGCGCGCTGCTGGAGCTGGCCCGGGACCGGGTGCTGGCCGGCGCGTCGGGCCCGGAGCTGGTGACCGAGCTCCGTCGCCGGGGTCAGCGCGGGCTCGCCCTGCTGCAGTTCGGCCTCGCCGGGTACGCCAAGCGCCGCTGATCGAAGGACCCCCTCGCCCCCGGCCCCGTCCCGAGGCTCGTACCGAGCTTGCGAGGGATGAGGAGGACGGGGTCCTTCCACTCGCGGCGGGCCCCTGCAAGGGGGCCATGCAGACACAGAACGGCCCCCCTCCCATCGGGAGGGGAGCCGGTCGGTGCGCGTTGGCTGCTACGCGGCGTTCTGCAGCTCGCGGCGGACCTTGGGGCCGCCGGTCGTCATCTTGTAGAGCTTGGCCACCTGGGCCGGCGCGTTCTTCGGGGTGGTCTGCGCCAGCCAGTTGTTGGGCAGCGAGAGCCGGATGACCTTGTGCCAGGCCGAGCCGACCTGCCGCGGCAGCGACGCGGTGTGGTAGCGCAGGCCGTAGCGGTCGAAGATGTCCTTCACCTTGGGCGCGATCTCGGCGTACCGGTTGCTCGGCAGGTCCGGGAACAGGTGGTGCTCGACCTGGTGGGACAGGTTGCCGGTCATGATGTGCATGGCCTTGCTGCCGGAGATGTTGGCCGAGCCGAGCATCTGCCGCAGGTACCACTCACCGCGGGTCTCCCCGTCGATGGACTTCTTCTCGAACGTCTCGACGCCCTCGGGGAAGTGCCCGCACATGATCACCGAGTGCGACCAGAGGTTGCGCACCACGTTGGCGGTGAAGTTGGCCGCCAGGGTGGGCAGGAACGACGGGCCGGACAGCGCCGGGTGCACCAGGTAGTCCTTGGTGGCCTGCTTGCGGATCTTCTTCAGCACCGCCTTGCCGCGGGCCCGGAAGTCGGGGTCCTTGCGCCGCTCCTTGGTGGCCAGGTTCTTGCCCAGCTCGAGGTCGTAGGCGGCGATCCCGTACTCGAAGAAGCAGGCGTTGACGAAGTTCCACACCGGCTGCAGCAGGTACAGCGGCACCCACTTCTGGTCCTCGTCGACGCGCATGATGCCGTAGCCGAGGTCGTTGTCCTTGCCGATCACGTTCGTGTACGTGTGGTGCAGCTCGTTGTGCGAGTGCTTCCACTGGTCGGCCGGGCTGGCCATGTCCCACTCCCAGGTCGTGGAGTGGATCTTCGGGTCACGCATCCAGTCCCACTGGCCGTGCAGGATGTTGTGCCCGATCTCCATGTTCTCCAGGATCTTGGCGACCGAGAGCCCCGCGGTGCCCAGCACCCAGGCCGGCGGGAACTTGGAGAACAGCAGGACGGCGCGGCTGGCCAGCTCCAGCTTGCGCTGGACGTCGATGACCTTGCGGATGTAGGCGGCGTCGGACTCGCCGCGGCTGTCCACCACGCTCTGCCGGATGGCGTCGAGCTCACGGCCGATGGCCTCGACGTCGGCCTCGGACAGGTGGGCGATCGGGTTCTCGGACTTCTTCTGCAGGACGGTCATGCGGGCAGCTCCTCGGCTCTGGGGTGCGGGGTCAGTGGTCGATGTCGCAGGCGCCGGCGGCGGCGCTCACGCAGGTCTGGATCAGGACGCCGTCCCCGGGGGCGGCGGTGGTCAGCTCGCCGTTGCGCAGGTCGCGGACGGCGCCCTCGCGCAGCGGCAGCACGCAGCCGTAACAGATGCCCATCCGGCAGCCGCTGGGCATGAGCAGCCCGGCCTCCTCGGCGGCGTCGAGGATCGGGGTCGCCCCGTCGACGTCGAGACTGCGGCCGGACCTGCCGAACGACACGGTGCCGCCCTCGCCGGTGACCAGCACCCGCGGCCGGAAGCGCTCGGTGTAGAGCCGGTCGGCGATGCCCTCGGCGGCCCAGTGCTCCTCCAGCGCCTCGAGCAGGCCGACCGGCCCGCACGCCCAGGTGGCGCGCTCGCCCAGGTCGGGCACCAGCTCGGCGAGCGCGGTGGCGTCGAGCAGGCCGTCGGTCTCGGTGTGCCGCTCGACCAGCCGGATCCGGCCGGTCGCGGCGAGCTCACGCAGCTCGGCACCGAAGATCACGTCGTCCGGGGTCGGCGCGGAGTGCACCAGCACGACGTCGCAGCCGGCGTCGGCGCCAAGGTTGCGCAGGATGCCCATCACCGGCGTGACCCCGGAGCCCGCGGTGACGAACAGGGCCCGGGCCGGCCGCTGCGCCGGGAGGACGAACTCACCGGTCGCCTGGTCGAGCTGGACGATCGTGCCGGGCCGGGCCCGGTGCACCAGGTGGTTGCTGACCTTGCCACCCGGGATCGCCTTGACCGTGACGGTGAAGCAGCCGTCGGCCCGCCCGAGGACCGAGGTGATCGAGTAGGCCCGCCACTGGCGCACGCCCTCGACGTCGATGCCGATCCGCACGTACTGGCCGGGGGTGTGCGGCAGCCAGTCGCGGCCGGGCCGGATCACGATCGAGGCGGCGTCGCGCGTCTCGTGCTCGACGGCCTCGATCCGGCCGCGCAGGCCGGCGCCGGAGCGCAGCGGGTCGACCAGGTCGAGGTAGTCGGCCGGCAGGAGGGGGGTGGTGACCAGCTCGGCCACCCTCAGCACCCGGTCACGCAGGGTGCTGAGCACCGGTCGGGCCGGGCCGGGGCGCGGAACGGTGGCGGTCATGTCCTGAGTCTTACCCGCACGTTGAGCGAACAACTGTGCCCTGGACGTGAATCGAGCGGTAAGTTCTGTTCCCCGCGAACAAGAGGGAGGTGGGGACGACGAGCGACCAGATCATCTTCCCGCCGCCGGTCGTCGCTGCCATGCAGGCCCAGCTGCCCGCGGTGGCCCGGCAGACCGTGGCCAGCATCGTGGTCGAGGTGCCCAGCTACGCCGACGCCTTCTCCGGCGAGATGGGCCGGGCCATCTCCAACGCCGTGCAGCTGGCCCTCGGTGGCTTCCTCGAGCTCGCCACCGCGGCCGGTGGCGCCGACGCGAGCCGGCCGATCGCCCCGGCCCTCGAGGGCGCCTACGCCCTGGGCCGCGGCGAGGCCCGCAGCGGCCGGTCGATGGACGCCCTGCTGGCCGCCTACCGGGTGGGCGCGCGGGTGTCCTGGCGGCACATGAGCGACACCGCCGTGGCCGCCGGGCTGTCGGTCGGGTCGCTGGCGCGCTTCGCGGAGCTGGTGTTCGCCTACATCGACCAGCTGTCGGCCTCCAGCGTCGCCGGGCACACCGACGAGCTGGAGACGACCGGCCGGGTGCGCCGGCACCACCGCGAGCGGCTGGGCGCCCTGCTGCTGGCCGGGCGACCGCTGCACGACCTGGCCGCCGCCGCCGAGCGGGCCGGCTGGCCACCGCCCCGCACGCTGACCGCGGTGCTGCTGCCCCAGGTGCGCGCCCGTGGCGCCCTGGCCCTGCTCGACACCCGCACGCTCCAGGTGGACGACGACCCGCCCGGCCTGGACCCGGCCGCCGAGCTCACCGTGCTGCTGGTGCCCGACGCCGGGGAAGGAGCGCGGGCCGGGCTGCTGCGCGCACTGGAGGGCCGCAGCGCAGTGGTCGGCCCACCCCGCCCCTGGGCGCGGGCCACCACCTCCTACGCCCGCGCGGTGCGGGCGCTGCGCCTGGGCCTGCCCGCCGAGGGGCCGGCCGCGCTGGACACCGAGCAGCGGCTGCCCGACCTCGTGCTGCGCGCCGACGAGGAGGCGCTGGCCGACCTGCGCGCCGCCGTCCTCGCCCCGCTGGACGAGCTGACCCCCGCCGTCCGGGAGAAGCTGACCGAGACGCTGCGCTCCTGGCTGCTGCACCACGGCCGGCGCGAGCAGGTGGCGGCCGAGCTGTTCGTGCACCCGCAGACCGTGCGGTACCGGATGGGCCAGCTGCGCGGTCTCTACGGCGACCGGCTGGACGACCCGCACACGGTGCTGGCGCTGACCGTCGCCCTGGGCGCGCAGGTCGGCTGAGCCGGCCGGCCGGCGCGTCAGTCCCCGGTGGTCTCCCGGGACAGCTCCAGCAGTTGGCGGAGACAGTGCTCCAGCAGCGGCTCGGGGAAGCCGTCGGCGAGGCGGTAGAACACCACCCGGCCCTCCTTGCGGCCGGTGACCAGGCCGGCCGTGCGGAGCAGTCGCAAGCCGTACCCGACGGCGTCCTCGGTGGCTCCCAGCGCCAGCGCCAGGTCGCCGACGCAGAGCTCCTCGGCGACGTCCAGTGCGTACAGCACCCGGGCCCGGGTGGGGTCGGCGAGCAGGCCGAGGACGGCGGTGAGCGCCGCCGTGTCGTCCCGGGAGGGAACCCGGGCCCGGGCGGCAGCGACGCGATCGGCATCGACGGGATGACCGTGGTCGGACACCGTCCACCGATACCCGCGAACGGCACGGTTACCCGTGCGACCGCGCGGGTATGCGGCCGCCGGTCCACTCGACGGCCATCCCGGGAGAGGAGGCCGAGCCCATGCCGGCCCTGGTGAACGCCGCCCTCATGCTCGGGGTGGCGGTCGGCGGCGTGCTCGCCGCCCGTGCGGTGCACCGCCGCACCGCGGTGGCCGCCCGCCCGTTGCCCGTGCTGCCCTTCCTCTCCGGCTGGCGACCCGCCGAGCACGCCCTCTCGCGGTTCGAGGCGCGCTGGTACCCGCTGACGTTGCTGTTCCTGGCGATCGACGTGGAGATGCTGTTCATGTACCCGTGGGCGACGGTGGTCGCCTCGATCGGGGTGTCCGCGATCATCGAGATGTTCACGCTGCTCGGCGTGCTGATGGCCGGCGTGCTGTGGGCATGGCGCGAGGGGGCCCTGGAGTGGGCCTGACCGCCCGGCTGGCCGGACGGCGGGCCGCCGTCCTGGTCGCCGAGGTGCCCGGATGGGGGCGCGCCCGGTGCGCCGTGGAGCAGGAGGTCCGGCGGCGCGGCTGGCGGCTCGCCGCTTCGCCGGCCGATGCCGACGTGCTGGTGGTCTGCGGGCGCCCCGGCGCCCGCCTGGCGGCCGCCGTCGACCTCGTCTGGGACCAGCTGCCCGGGCCCCGGGCCCGCGTCCAGGTGCTCGACCCGGCGGAGGCCGCACCGGCGCTGGACGGCGCCGCGGCCGAGCTGTCCGACGAGGCCGCCCAGCGGAACGACGCCCGGTCCCGCCCGGACGAGCCCGCCCAGGGCGTGCTGGCCACCGACACCACCGCCGGAGTCGAGGCCGCAGCGCGCCCCGGTGCGGGCGCCGACGCCGAGCCCCCCGCGTGGGACGACCCGCACCCCGGCCCGGACGACGACCCGAGCGCTCACCAGGACGCCGACCAGCACGCCGACGGCGACGCCGACGGCGACGGCGACGGCGACGACATGGACATGGACATGGACATGGACCACGGCGGCATGGACATGGACATGCCGATGCCCGGCGGCATCCCCCTGGCGGGCGCCGGGGAGGACGGCCAGCTCCCCGACCCCGATCAGCTGGACCTGGACGTGCTGCACGTGCCGCTGGGTCCGGTGCTCCCCCACTGGCCGGCCGGCCTGCTGCTGCACACCACCGTCCAGGGCGAGCTGGTCGTCGCCGCGCACGCCGAGGTCCTCGAGCCCGCCGGCGCGCCGCCGGCCGGGCCGGCACTGCACGGCACGCCGGCCGGCCGGTGGGACGCGGTGGCCACCCTGCTGGCGCTCGCCGGCTGGGCGGACGCCGCCGCCGGTGCCGCGCGGTTGCGGGACGCCGCCCTGGCCGGCGAGGTGCCGGCGGACGACGCCGCCCGGCTGGCCCGCCGCATCCGGCGCTCCCGGCTGACCCGCTGGTCGCTGCGCGGGGTGGGCGCGCTGCCCGAGGGGGATGCCGCCGACCGGCTGGCGCACTGGCTCAGCGGCACCGACACCGACACCGACACCGCGCTGCCGATCACCCTCGAGCAGGTCGCCGGCCTGGTGACCGGCCTGGACCTGGCGACCGCCCGGCTGGTCGTCGCCAGCCTCGACCTGGACACCACCGACCGCGTCCCGGTACCGGTGCAGACGCCGTGACCGTGACCCAGGTGTCGGCCGGCTGGGTGCCGTTCGCCGCGGTGCTGCTGCTCGCCGTCGCCACCGCCGGAGCGGCGCTGGACGGCGTGCTGACCGCCCGGGCCACCGGCCGCCCGCTGGTCGGCGGGCTGCTCGTCCCCGCCGCGGAGACCGCCCGGCTGTTCCGCCAGCGTCGGCGCACCACCGTGGCTGCCGACCAGCTCCTGCAGCAGTTCGGCAGCGCCGGGCTGCTGATCGCGGCCCTGCTGATGGTCACGGTGGTGCCGCTGGGCCGGTGGACCGTGGCCGACCTGACCGTCGGCGTCGTCTGGTTCAACGCGATGGACGTGCTGCTGTGGGCGGCGGTGTGGCTGGCCGGCTGGGGCCCCAACAGCGTGCAGCCGCTGGTCGGGGGCCACCGGTTCCTGGCCCAGGCACTGTCCTACGAGCTGCCGCTGATGTTCGCGCTCACCACCCCGGCGGTCGCGGCCGGGAGCCTGCGGCTGGGCGACCTGGTGGCCGCCCAGTCCGGGTTGTGGTTCGTCGTCTGGATGCCGGTGGCCTTCCTCGTCTTCTGCGCCGGGGTCGTGGCCTTCTCGGTGTGGGGCCCCTTCAGCGCCGCGGTGGGCAGCGGCGCCGCGGGGGGCGTGCTCGCCGAGTCGGCCGGCGTCGACCGGTGGCTGTTCGCAGCCGGCCGCTACGCCCTGCTGGCTGCCGGCGCCGCGTTCGGGGTGACCGCGTTCCTCGGCGGCGGGCTCGGCCCGGTGCTGCCGGGCTGGCTCTGGGTGCTGGTCAAGACCGCGCTGCTGCTGGCGGTGCTGGTCGCGCTGCGCCGCCGGCTGCCGGTCGTGCGGCCCGAACGGCTGGCGGTGCCGGCCTGGCTGGTCGTGCTGCCGCTGGTGCTGGTGCAGCTGCTGGTCGTGTCCGTCGTCGTCGTGGTCCGGGGGTGAGCGTGGTCACCGGGATCGTGTTCTGGGTGCTGGCCGTGGTCGCGGTGGCTGCCGGGGTCGCCGTCTTCCGGGTCGACTCGATGGCCCGGGCGACGTACGCGCTGGCCGCCTCGTTCGTCGCGGTGGGGCTGGCTCTGCTGCTGCTGGACCTGCAGTTCCTCGGCGTGCTGACGGTGCTGATGATGGTCATGGAGATGGCCGTCATGGCGATCTACATGATCATGTTCATGGGGATGAACCCCGCCCTCATGCCGATGAGCATGGTGCACGGGAAGCGCCCCGCGCTGGCCGTGGCGATCGGCACGTTCGTCGTCCTGGCCGCCGGGGCCCTGCTGGTGCCCTGGCCCTCCCGCCGCGGCGCACCGGCGGGCGACCTGGTGCAGTCGCTGGGCGAGGCGGTCATGCACTCGAAGATGCTGGTGATGATGACCGTCTCGCCGGTCCTGTTCACCACGATCGTGGCCGCCCTGGTGCTGGCCCTGCCCCGGGGCCGGTACGACCGGCTGGGCGACGACCTCAACGGCACCGGCCGGCGCGAGCGGAGCCGGCGATGACCCTGCAGACGGTGCTGCTGGTGGCCGCCGCGCTGGTCAGCGTGGGCCTCTACGGCGCGATCTCCCAGCAGGTCGTGGTCATGGTGATGATGGGCCTGGAGCTGATGCTCAACGGCGTCGTCCTCGCCGCGGCCGGCTTCTGGTGGTTCCTCTCCCCTGCCCCGGACGGGCAGGTGCTGCTGCTGGTCGTGCTCACCGCGATGACGGTGGAGATGGCGATGGGGTTCGCCGTGGCGACCCTGCTGCACCGGGCCACGCAGTCGGACATGACCGACACGGCCACGGACCTCGCCCGGTGAGCGGCCTGCTGTGGGCGTGCGCGGCGGTCCCCGCCGTCGCCGGGGCCCTGCTCTTCGTGCTCGGCCGCCGGGCCGACCGGGCTGCGCCCGCAGTGGGCATCGGGACGGCGGCCGTCGTCCTGGCCGGTGCGGTCGTGCTCGCCCTCGGCCGCCCGGAGACCTCGGCGCGCTTCCTGCCCGGGGCTCGGTTCGGGCTGGCCGTCGACGCGCTGGCGGCCGTGGTGCTGCCGGCGGTCGCCGCGGTGACGCTGCTCGTGCTGGTCTTCTCCGCCGCGGACGTCGAGGGCGCCCGGGCGCGGTTCACCGGGCTGATGCTGCTGTTCGCCGCCGCCGTCGTCCTCACCGTCTGCGCCACCACGCTGCCCGCCCTGCTGTTCGCCTGGGAGGTGATGGGGGCGACGTCGTACGCGCTGATCGGCTTCCGGTGGCAGGAGGAGCACCGGGTCGGCGCCGGCCTGACCGCCTTCCTCACCACCCGCACCGCCGACCTCGGGCTGTACCTGGCCGCCGGGGCCGCGCTGGCCGGGGGGACCGGCCTCGGGCTGGACGAGCTGGCCGCCGCCGACGGGGCCTGGCTGGACGTCGCCGCCGCCGGCGTGCTGGTCGCCGCCCTCGGCAAGGCCGCCCAGCTGCCGTTCACCGCCTGGCTGTCCGCGGCGATGCAGGGCCCCAGCCCGGTGAGCGCCCTGCTGCACTCGGCGGCGATGGTCGCCATGGGCGGCTACCTGCTGCTGCGCATGGAGCCACTGCTGGCGGTCACCGGGTGGGCCGGTCCGACCGCGGCCTGGGCCGGCGCGCTGACCGCGCTGCTGCTGGGCGCCGTCGCGATCGCCCAGCAGGACCTCAAGCAGCTGCTGGCCGCTTCCACCGCCGCCCAGCTGGGGTTCGTCGTGCTCGGCGCCGGCGTCGGCTCGGTCGCCGGGGGCACCGCACACCTGGTGGCGCACGCCTCGACCAAGGCGCTGCTGTTCCTGGTCGCCGGGGCGTGGCTGAGCGCCCTGGGCACCAAGCAGCTGGGCGCGCTCCGGGGAGCCGCGCGGCGGTGGCCGCTGGTCGGCGGCTGCGCCGCGGTCGGCGCGCTGGCCCTGGCCGGGGTGGCCCCGCTGTCGCTGTGGGCGACGAAGGACGCGGTGCTGGCCGGCGCGCGCGAGGAGTCGCTC
>Ga0210040_10004515_pt1 | contig 18151 bp, 7 predicted proteins | sample CryGeyCG12114_NA_FD_185462 | JGI IMG/M metagenome (GOLD analysis project Ga0210040, IMG submission 185462) | Groundwater microbial communities from aquifer - Crystal Geyser CG19_WC_8/21/14_NA (SPAdes) (version 2) | ecosystem: Environmental > Aquatic > Deep subsurface > Groundwater | place: USA...
ATGCTGATTACCTATTTTTGTAGTAGTATAGTAAGGCAATCAACAACTTTTCTACGTTTTGAGTATGCACAAGTGGGAGCACTTGTAATTAAAGGAGTTCCTTGAATTCTACTTTTAAAGTCTCATGGAATGGAGTGAAAGCCAAAAGCTTTTATTTTTTCCATATTACGTATCAGTCACTAATATAAAATGAATAGTAAACAATAGGGTGAAAGCTATGCTACTAATGTATCCTAAAGAGCCGTACATGTTGGATTTAACTGTTGAAATTTCAAGGCACAAAACAATATGATATATGAGCAGGTGTATTAAAACTTTCAGATTCGACTGTAGGTATAAATCAAACGTTAACAAATTACCAATTCTAAAAAGCCTTTTAATAGCAGATGAAATCAGCATAGCATTGTCTCGTCGGCAATGTAGCATAGCTTAGCTAGACTTACATCGCAAGTAATTACTTGAGCAAAGTTCAATAATACACTAAATAGTAAATGCTATTTTTCTTTCAGGTTAATTTTTGCACAATAAAAATTTAGCAGTATACAGAACATTCTCATTTTTTCACCAAGGAATTTTTTTCATTTAAGACTCACTCATTTAAAAAGTAATTTCCATTTAGTTTCTTCAGGAGAAAAATATTTCAAACAAGTCATCCGTACAAATAAGTGTATTTACTAGAGAACCAATTCAGCATCAAAGATTATGAAATAGTCAACAAAACTACTTTATGTAACTCAGGTCAATCAAATATGGATGAAAACCACAATTTCCATTATCGCTCTACTTTCTACTATGCTCATACATTTTGATTACCTCAGTCGTTTGAAGAACTTCTGTTCTTTTATGAAAGTGATACATTTGATTCCCTTTGATTATTGCAATATTACAAGCACTGGAAACCGCATCACTCAAAATATTACACTCTAAAAGTGCTGAATTCGTTTTACTCTCTCGTTCTATGAACTTGTCATAAACGAAATATTCAATTTATTGACACCTTCAGTACTATGTGTGATGCTTCCACTCATTTTTTTCAAAGATTGCAAAAAAACTGTGAAGCTACAAAATTGTATCCTTTCCTTTATAATCAAATCAAACTATCCATATAGTATCAACGAAATTCTATGCTTGTGGATTGTCAACTAACTGAACTGGGAAGGCTGGCACGTTGATTATTGCATTATCATAAATTAAGTACAACTCTCTTTTTCTGTCTTGTTCAAACTCAAATATTTTCTTTACACATTAAGGGAGTTTCAAACTCCTTAGTGTCAAGAGAGCTTGTTGGTAAAAGTTGATGAGACTGTGAGAAGAAAGTAACACAGAGCAATGTCTGTGTGTGATCATTAGAATCTTTTTTACTTACTCAAGTACCGTAAAATCATTTTAAGGCTTCTATTTTTTCCAAAAAAATATTTAATATTCTCAAATTAAGCCTACTTTTGTCCACCCACACACAATTTCAACCCGACGATTCCCCACAAATAAGCTTTAATTTTTTTTTCTAGTGAAAATGCACTGTAACTTTCTAACCATGCATGAGAAGTCGTTATGCGTTTAAAAACAGGAATAACAGACACACACAAAAATAGTTTAGCAATGTGAAAACTAATTTCTCGCTTTGAAGAGCTTTCGAGAATGTCGCAACATTTGTGTTCAACTACTTCTGACTGAAACTCTACAGTAGTTAGTTAGTATAGTGGTAGCTCGTCATAGCTTAAGTGCATTTGTATTTTTTGAGTGTGCAATGAGACTAATAAGACAAGAGAAGGAAATGGGACCGCAATAGTAATTACTTTTGCATTTATTTCTGACAGACAAGAAAGGAGAGTGACAAAGTTGGCGAGAAATGCTTTTCTTGTTCTAATGATCTTTTCGTTTCTACACAAGGCTTGATCAGTTTTTTGTTTACTAGCCTTCGAATTTCTGTCATCAGAAAAAAATATTTTTTCAGACAAAGACTAAATGGATAAATAAACAATTTCGGTCATCAAATGTGACTCAATGACTTTTTCTGTCGACAAGTGATCGAAAGTTTGGGTAATTTCACGGCAAAGGGCAGGTTCAAGATTTTTTTTGAAAATCGGTTAAAATTACAAGAATGGCATTACAAGATTCTCAGGATAATTGCCTGCTGGGAAAGCAACGTCTGAGAGTAAATGAATCTTAATAGTGAAGCAGTTTTAAAAGTTTTCCCCCTTCCTAAAGTATTCAAGAACTAACTAACTAGTGACTGTGAGTAACTAATATACTACAGCAAGTCACACACATACCAGTAATTTTCTACCACTGAATGACAGATGGAAAGCAAATAAATGTTGAAAACTTTCCTGTTTCAATTAATCATTTCTTTTTCTCTAAGGTATAGTACCTACCTAGCCGGATACCAGCTTTAGTATAATATTCTCTGTTTCAAGATAAGTATGCCTTGTAGAAACATAAATTATTCACAATAAGTTAGCTACATCCCTTTCGGATCAGCAATATAATTGAGTTCTAAAATCCCATTATCTTACTTACCTAGAGCAATGTTTCCTTTTCTTTCAGCAAGGTAAGAAAAACAGGCATTAATTATGAAAAGCCTGTATGTACTGTTCCCGAATTTACTCGAGTGCAAAGGAAGTAAAAAACCCGGTATCGTCATCAGCATCATTCTTATTAACTAACCAACTGAACTGTTCTCCAAGTTTGTCAAAGAAAAAGTATGAAAGGAATTAAAACTTGTTTTCCTCATCTTCACTATAGTATATTTAAAGATGAAAGTTGCTTTCTCCATGTGGACATTCGCAATGTACTTTCTTTTTCAAGTAATTCATACGACTCATTCAAGTATTCATAATAAGTCTCCCAAAAAGTTTCTTTCATACTTTTTATTCAACGTCATTTTGGTCCCACCAGTATCAGCAGGACAAAATTTTAGAATGACATTTTCAACGTCATATTATACTCTCGGTGCATTTCCACGTGGATCAAAGAAATTGTACAATATATATGCATTACTCGTTTGATTTACTACTGTCAAATCCGTCAAGTAAAAAATACATGGAGATCCTAAAGAGTTTTTGTTCACATTCTTAGCTAACTCATTCTACCTGATTTTATCCGCACATCACATAAGCCTGGATTTGAACAGAGTAAGGAAAGAGGAGTAATAATAATAGAATTTTGCTGTTTCCTTTACTTTCCTTTTTTGAAAGACCCCTACTGACTGACTGACTGGAGACGTTCTAAACTGAAGCATACAAGAGTCTTCAGTTGGTAGACTTACTCATACCAAACAGGCTCTTTCCCATCGTGCTTACTTACTAACTTACTCCCATATTTGCTCTAAGAGTGACAAAAAGTGCTGTAAGATTCCTTTAAGCTGGAAATAAAAGTTGCTTTTACTTTCTATGTTTTTTCTTTTTGTAAATGCTTTATCTGAACTATGTTCCTTATAATACGCGTAAGTTTATAGTATCTTATTTACTAGGGATACAAAGTGGGCCGGTTAAGGTTTCAAACTTCATGAAAGAACTCAACATTATGAGCTATCTTGAATTACTCACTTTAAAATTTTTCTTTAAGTTCCCTCAAAAAAAGTTTTGACCTCAATTATTAAACAACTTCTAACTGTGATTTCACAATTTTCGTTCAAAATTTCTAAAATCAACAATGCTCTTGCTCACACATAATGGGAACTTTTTCTCAAGTTATTGACATCTTATTGCAATATATCCGGGCAGAAGGTAACACGGCGCATTCACACATACTACATAGTTGCACAAACACACTATACGGCCGTTTCCCTTTCCTCTCTATTACTTGCATCGTCCGTCCATACGCTGCTCACACGCACGCTACTACTGCTACTACTGTGTTATGTTAGTTAGTTAGTAGTTAGTATCAGGGAATAAGTAAGGAGGCACACAAGTGAGTAAGCAAAGTACGTTGGCTTTGGCACCCAAAGAAACGCATAGCAAACGCAAACGACAGTAACTTTTCAAGAAGCATGTAGTTAGTAAGTATGGTACATTTGAAGCTCCATACAAGAGCAGACTGCTACGTTGACGAGGCTTTAGTTCCTCTCTGCATCTTGTAGAGTGAAGTGCTGTCAGTTTTACTGTGATTTGCAATACTTGCAAGTATTTACACGAGTGGGAGTTTGAAATAAAATTTCAAACGTGATTTTACAGAGACCATGGTTACATATAAGGTGAGAATAATTTAATTGCCTAATGTTTAAATCCATTTGAAGGAGTTAATGGTGGAGGAATTAATGTCAAAATTTTTGGTTATTCGAGTTTTGTCGGTTTATAGCAAAGGTAGAATAAATGGATTCATTTGGTGTTTGGTTTTAATTAATAAATGTGGTCGGCCAGTAGTGAATGAGTTTAGTTATTTATTACCTAACAGTTTGGTCTAAATAGGCTTTTTGTGGACTAGAGACCGGATTGTTATATTTATTTACAATGCTCCATTATAAGAAGGTGATTAGAATTTTTCATACGGGGTATTTCTATACAATTCTTTTAGTTAGTTTGTTGGTTAGTAATGACTGAACATACAGCTTCAAACTCGCTGCAGTGAGTTTCTTATGATGTTTTTCAAATGTTATATTATACACATTCAACGACCTTTACAGTGATGGCACAACACATGCAATATCAAAAAGGGAAATTAGAAAGAAAAGTTTACGTATGCTATAATACACAAGAAAAGTAAGTGAATCTAGTGTACGGAAGGTCCCAAAGTAAAATAAATAAGCGGAAGGAAGGTGAATGATTATACAAGAGATAGGGAAAACTAACTTGAGCATTATATGCAAACTACTACTTACCGAGAAAATACTCTTTAAAAGAACGTTAGCGCATAACATGGATATTTATTCACAAAAGTTTATATACCCACAACACAGTGCAATGAAGCATAAAAGCATTTCGTTGTTCAACAATGATAACCACTTTGAGAGCTGTGAAAAGGGGTGAATCAAACTTTCATTTTCCCATCAAGCTCACATTTTTCCTGTGTCTTATGATTTTCAGGAGAGAAACTTTTTGGGCAGGAAATGATTGAAAAAAGGACCAAGATATGAAAATGACGCTACAAATTTTCCTCATGAACTCCAGTGAAGTGAGAAATATCATTTTCACCCTGAAAGTGTAATATTATCGGTGTGTGCATGAACACTCATTTACTCACAGTGTCTAAAAGGTGAACTTAAAATCCACTAGAGCAAATAAACGTACACGTGTAGGTGTAGCAAGTCTCTCTATAGTGTTGTGTTTTTCGCTCCGGGTAAAACTTGCGTGAACCATTTTCCGGATCCCAATAATAGCAAACGTTACTCTAGTGTACAGTGAATGGATGAAAATGAGATGACATTTCTCTCTCAGAGTTTCCCCCTTTCAATCGTCAATGAAAATGATGATGGTGATGAGATGATAATAAAGTGAGAGCTTTCAGTGTTGAAAAGTGAACGCTTTTACTCGCAACAATATATTGTTATCACAAGCCTAAATCTTATGTCTGTGCACACAGTAAAATGAAAATCTCCGCATCCCTGCAAATGCTTAAGAATCACTCCATTCCCAAAATAATAATAATAACAGGAGCGGCAGAATCCTTCGTTCTCTGCACTTTCCAATTTTCTCCTCAGTGAAAGTCACAATGGGAAACTAAAACATGGTTATGTCAGCCCCAAAAATGTCGCCACCACGAAATCTAAAATTCTTTCTCTTCCTCTTCTTTCTCACCACCGTCAAATGCCGGACCCATGGGGAGATTGAATCTTGCCATTGGACCAATATTAAGGTCAACCACAGTTCCTCCATTGTTACAGTGACGGACACATTGTTAATGACAACTTCAAAACCAAACCGTGGGAATAAACTTGGAGATGGAATTTCTGGTCAGTCATCTACTTTACCAACAGTGCAGTGTGAGATTCGTACTTTACATCCTGAGCTAGATTTTGACAACCTGACCCGCTCACTATCCCAAAACTCGTTGCATAGAAATAACTTTGAACTGGCCAGTGAATTTTTTTCCGTCATCACTCGACTAACTTTAGTATGCAATGACGTGTTATTTTTTGAGAGCTCTCTACAACCAGGACAATTAAGTACACTCTCTGAACTGCACGAATTAACCATTGTTAAGTGCAAGTTGAAGCAGTTGCCTGCACAAAGTTTCCAAGGCTTGAGACATCTCAGGAAGTTGACAATCAACACAGGAAATTCTGAGTGGGCTGCTCGATCGCTAGAACTACATTCTCAATCCTTAAGTAGTTTGCCTCATCTCAAATCACTCAACCTAGGCTTCAACCACATGTGGAGTCTTCCCAGCCCTATATTATGCGAAGCGACGGCTCTGCAGACTCTAAATTTGACCCATAACCTATTGAGTGATATTGACGACCTGGGTTTGCCTGGTCAGTTGCGAAAATCTTCGCAAATTTCAACTGACCCCAGTGATTACCCTGTGCCAAAAAATGACATGTTACCAAATGACTCTGAGTGTTTGGGCGAGCTTAAAGTTTTTGACCTGAGTCACAACTCACTACGCACATTGGGTTCTGCAAGATTTGCCGGAATGAAAAGACTGCAGCAACTTCATTTAAATCACAATTGGCTGGAAGAGATGGATGATGCTGCTTTAGTAGGATTGAATCAACTACGACTTCTTAATCTTAGTTCAAATCGGTTGGTAGCCTTACCACACAATTTGCTAACGCCGTGTAAGAATCTTAGGGAACTGGATCTGCGAAATAACTCACTGACTGCGCTGTCCCCAGGATTACTTGATGGATTGGATAGATTACAGATTCTAGATTTGTCTGTCAACTCTATTTCCAGTCAATGGATCACCGCAGCCGCATTCAAATATTTGGTGAGACTGGTGATTTTGAATTTGTCCAAGAATGAACTGACACATTTGGCATCCTCCACATTTAGCGACCTATACAGCCTTCAGGTGCTGGACTTGAGTGAAAACTTGATTTCATCGATTGGTGGCACCACTTTTTCCCCTTTGAGCAACCTTCATTCCCTCAACTTGGCACGCAATCGACTCAAGCAAGTGGGCCAGAATACTCTGAATGGACTCTACGTGTTGCACAAACTCAGTCTAGACTATAATCACATCAGTGAATTACACGCTCAAGCGTTCACCAACTGTACGAGTTTGCAAGATCTGAGTTTGGTGGGGAACAATTTAACAGGCACGGTGCCTTCGGCCCTTCATCATCTGAGCATGCTGCGAACTCTTGACCTTGGGGAGAATAAAATTGACACGTTGACAAACACATCCTTCACCGGTATGAGTCAATTGTATGGTCTTCGTTTGGTGGATAACTTGTTGACTCAAGTTCCAAAAGGTTTGTGTGAGCCAGTTAGTAGACTAAGGGTCCTCAACGTGGCTCAGAATCAGATCAAAGATGTTTCCAGCTCCGCATTCTCTGCTTGCTCGTCTCTACGTGTGTTGAGATTGGATTCCAATGTGCTAGAAACGCTGCCCACTGGACTAGCACCTCAACTAGGCAATCTTTTGTGGCTCAACGTTTCTGAAAACAAAATCCGATGGGTAGACTATTCCCTTTTACCATCCAGTTTGGAGTGGTTAGATGTAAGCCGCAATGACATGGAATCTTTGGGAGGGGCTTGGTCTGTTCCTAATGGTGTCCCAAGAAGTGGTCAACATCACAACTCAAGATTACGAGTAGTGAACGTTTCTCACAATAAGTTGACAACACTGGATATCCATATGGTGCCCCCATTCCTGGAGGTTTTGAGCCTCAGTTACAATCATTTGACACGTATTGCTCCAGAAACGTTCTCACGGTCTTCTCAATTACGAAGAGTGGAGCTGATTGGGAATCAAATTGAAAGTATTCCATTGAATAGCATTCATCTACCATTGTATCCAGAGGATCGAGCATTACCCGAGTTTTTCTTGGGCGGAAATCCTTTCCTTTGTGACTGCGGTATGGATTGGCTAACACGTATGGGCCAATTGAGCTCCATACGTAGGTATCCAATAGTGTTGGATTTAGACTCCATTGTGTGTCGATTGACTTTTAGTCGAAGTGTTTCACGTGTGCCATTGCCAGAGATGAAAACTTCAGATTTTCTATGTCCATATGAGTCCCACTGTTTCGCTTTGTGCCATTGTTGCGAATTTGATGCTTGTGACTGCAAAATGACATGTCCACAAAATTGTACTTGCTATCATGATGAAACTTGGAGTTCTAATGTTGTCAACTGTGCCAGCTCTGGTCACAATATTATTCCTCCTCGACTGCCCATGGATTCCACTCAAGTGTATCTAGACGGGAATAACATTGGGCATGGACTCAAAAGCCATATATTCATCGGAAGGAAGAATGTAAAAGTTTTATTCCTCAATAACAGCCATATTGAATCTATCAGTAATAAAACATTTAATGGACTTCATTCCCTTACTGGACTATACTTGCATGGCAATAATCTGCAAATACTTAATGGCTATGAGTTCGACAAGTTATCGCATCTCAAAGAACTTTATTTAAATGATAACATGCTAACGGCCATAGTGAACACAACTTTTGTGACTCTCAAGTCTCTAGAAATCTTAAGACTAGATGGAAACAAGCTAGTGGTTTTTACAGTATGGCAACTCAGTTTGAATCCTTATCTAGTTGAAATTGGACTGGCACGAAATGAATGGAATTGTGAATGCGACTTTCTTCACCAACTGTATGGATGGGTAACCGACAACTCACGAAAACTCATTGACCTCAATGAAATGCAATGTGTGTGGAACAGGACGAAAAAAGCGGGACCTCATCTCATTGACTACAATCGTACATGCGTATCTACTGGAGCAATCTGGGGCATTCCTGCATCCATCATAGACCAAGAAGCATTTGTTCCTATTCTAGCTAGCTCCTTAGTATTCATAGGAGTAATAGTGGTTCTGATAATATTTTTCTCCGTGTGCCGGCAAAACGCAAAGTTATGGCTATTCCACAAACTAGGACTCCGACTGTGCTCTTCAGAATCCAAAGACAGTTCCAAATCATACGATGCATATTTCATTTACAGTGAAAAGGATGAGGAATGGATCACACATGCAGTGAGTGATGATTTGGAAGCAAATGATAACTACAGGCTTTGTCTTCACTACCGAGACTTATTAAGTGAAGCTGGAGATGTGAGAGAAATGATGTTCAATGGGATGGACAATTCTAAAACATTTGTTTTGTTCCTTTCCCGTAATTTTTTACAAAGTGAATGGACTTCATGTGACTTTCGAAGCGCTCTCCAATCCCTTGTGAAAAAATTGGTCAGCTCAGGACACAAACTCAATATAGTATTGATCGAAGACATTCCATGGACGGAAGTGCATTGTGATATACTCCGTTCATGGCTCAGTAGTCATAAGAAAGTTAATAGACTCCAGTGGTCCCCAGAAGACAATGAGAGTAAGAAGAAATTTTGGTACAAGTTGAAATTTGCTCTGCCTGAACCAGAATCTCATTATCATTCCAATATTACAAATACTACTTCAACACGTAGTAGTGACAGTTCTTCTGAAGCTCATCCTAGTAAGAAATTGATTCCACAGAATCATACCATTAGTATGCATCAACCTTCTCCTTGGCCAGATGTATACGGGGGTCAACATTACAGTCCAAGACAGACTCAAGTGATATTGCCTCCAAGCGGGACCATGTCCAGTCCACACCGAGTTCCTCAGCAGTTTTACGCGGGTGAGAATAGTGGTAGCAGTGCAGCGACTACAGCAAGTATAGTGGACGAGCATCCAAACCCAGGAGCAATAGGCTCGCCATATTTTAGCAACAGAGGAACAAGTGCGAGTAAGAAGAGAGGACATTTGCTTCAAGAGAGTAGCAGCTATTTAAGTTTGGAAGGAGAACATGTTTATTCTACTTTAGATCCTCCTAGCCCTCATAACAACATGGTGGTCAGCAGTGGCTACCCATTCCATAATCAGTATGGACAACAATGGAGCAGAACTAATGGTGATTGTGGTAATGTGAATAGCAGTAATAGTCAAAATAATGTGGTGTTCAAATTCGCCGGGAATAATAGTTGCGGTCGTCCGACCGGGCCAAAAAAAGAGGTAACGCTGAATAATAGTGCTAATAATAATGTAAGTGGTTCTACCACAGCTGTACAGACTTATCTGGTGTGATATTAGGCAAAGTTGGTAAGATTTTGAAGTCATATAGTTTCGCAATGTAGGATTTTGTAAAAAAAACGCAGAAATTCATCGATTTTTGTTCATTCACATTATTCGAAGAAATTAATATTGGAAACTTTTTGTGCATGAAAAGGAATGTGTAAATAAAACAAAATATCTTGCTATTTAGTATCGACTGCATAGGTGTATGTACAATATATTAATTCCTTGTAAATTATCGAGTTAGTTAAGGAAATACATGGTAATGATGATAATGAAGTCATTTATCCCTGTAATGTTTAGGATTGCAAGGCTAATTTATGTGAACTAATATTACTATCTAAATATGTTGGATTAGAAAGGGAGTGCCACTAACTAACTCACTCACTCATTTACTTTGTTAACATTAGCACTAGGTAAAGTAATTAATTGAGTTTGCAGGTTAACAAACAGTAGCAATTCAGATCTAGTTTCGTCTGTGTAGAAAACTTGCATCATTTTTAATTGCATTTTCGGAAAGTCATTTAGCTCACTTCTCTACAGTTGAGTTACAGAATTTCCTATGTGTAACAGGATTGCAAAAGCAGATCTACTACTACATTTTTTGCCAACAAGGTCCAAGTTCTTGAACCAAATAAATGCCTGTCTCTTTTATTTGAGCACGTGAGGGAAACAGCATTTACAGTTTCTGTAGCACAAACCATGAATGCATTACATTTCCAAAGGATTAGGAAGTAACGAAGAGCAAAATATTTAGTTCTGACTGACTGAACTAACAGCAAGATTGCAAGCAGAGGAGGTGTCTGTTTTTTTACAAGATCGAACATTATTATTGCAGTTTTTTTCATTCATTATTCTTCATTGATGAGGGAACATGAGTTTAAGGGAAGAGTTAGGAACACTCTAATATCGTTATATATTGGAAAACGGACAGAATGAGAGCAAGTTCGTGAGTCTTTGGGAAGAAATATGATATCATTATTATCATCATCCTTTTGCCACAGCCACACATTGCTGTATACGGGGGTCGTGTCCACTCTCACTCTTTCCATTATCTATCTAAATGGTTTTTTTCGCCTCGTTTCAAACTAACTTGGTCGTAATTTGCTATTTTTTCCTAGCAGCAGTTCAAGTCATGTCTTTGCCGTAGTAATAAAGAGAATTAAAGGTTTGTGTTCAGATTGTTATGGTTTGTTGAAAATTGGTAATTATTATGAACACCAGGAAGACATTTTTACTTTAAATACATTTTTTCATGTGGGAAACATACACATCAGTTTGTAAACCTAATTTGTTCTTTTCACTTGCAATATTTCTTATTTCAGAGTAGTTTACATTTGATAGTTTCTAGCATTTTTTAGCCTGGTAAATGAAAACAGATGTACAGCTTATGGTACTTTTATTCGATTGCTCAATTTAATTTTCTTACATATTTATTTGCACGCTAAAATTGTATCAATTCACTCCTAAGCCAGGCCTGTATGTATTTGTTTACAAATTGTCATATAAACTAGCCTTGAAACAATTCAATGCGAAATTCCTGGGAAAAATACATGAAATAGCAACAACAAGAAAGTGAGTAAGCCAGTTAGATAGTAAGTCCAACAGCCTACATCATTTGAATGTAAAGTAGCATACAGTCAAATAAAGTAAGATTGACACACATTAAAAAGATATTATTATGTGCATGACATTACGCTGATGGTAAGAAAACGCAAATCATGAAATATTTATTATTCTGTCACTTTTAATACCACTGCATTGCGTACTATATTCAAGACTTTTGCCAGTCACTAACAATTCCTATTAAAGTAGTGGTAAGGTACTGCATGTCTAGTAATAAGATCTATAAATTAGATACATTGAATATTAAGTATCCGCCAATAATGAATGTACCACTGTTACATCATAAGATTCATACTGTCCACTAACTAACTAACTAATTTAAAATGCCACTGTGGCATACTATTGTCCTGATTGCAGAATGTAATAAGAAATAATGATCTTCATGATGATAACCATAAATAAAACTATATTCCAAATGTATCATTACTACAGTTATAATATTCCACCTGAAGCACTTGTCACATTTACTTTTTAACAAGATTTATTAGAGCACCTTCCTTACGTTTCATTAAAGTAGGCCGTGAATTCATGCCTTTTGTTCAAACCTTTTGCACTGCTACATATTTTCGAGTCAGTTTTATTCCACTTATGCAAAACACTCAAGTAAACTTGACATACTATCGAATAATTGAGTGGCTCACTTAAGAGAATTGAATTTTATCGTGAACTATAAATTACTAATAGGAATTTACAGAGATTTTGTTCAAATATTTGCATTCCATTTGATAGCGGTAGCCAAACTGGCGCAAAAAACTTGTGTGCATTATAATTTGAGCCATTTCCGTCTGATTAAAGGTAAAACAAGTAGTCGCCCAATGATGCCGTGGGTGCGCTACTTATGTCATACAACATATCATTGCAACGTCACTTTACATGCGAATTTGGAATGACTGCACCACTTTTATCTACAGAAATTATACCGTCATATAAAATGCAAATCTATTTGTCGTTAGAGTATACACGAACATAGTTTCACTTTTCTGCTGAATCGTAAAATTTAAGTGAGATTTTGCTTGAATAGTGTAGACAGAATGGTAACTTAGATCTAAAAGTAGGTCGTTCGTAAAAGATGAAAATACATCAGAGGATTCACGGTCGTACCAAAGACTCCGACTTCATAACTTCATCACATGATATTTTGATCGCCAAATGATATCGTATATTTCAAAGATCCAACAATATTTTTATTCCCAATGCACTATGCATGTACGACTGAAATGATCGATTGTGACAAAAAATAGAAAAGGGACTGTGGCACTCTTTGCTCGTTTCCTGAATCAAGTTACCTAAGGGGAAAAATGATTGGGATATACTTCTATTCTTATCACCAGCATTACTATTCTCATCATCATAATATCACCTGCCAATCCTACTAAACTGTCTACCATCTTATTCGTTCGGGCGTGACACATATACATTTTTCGTTAACCAGAATAGGACAGTCTGTGGGCGGAAATGAAATTGATTAAAACTTTGATTACTCCAAACATGTAACTAGCTTCTTAAGAAATATTTGAGATTATATCGACTTAGTGAGCAACAAAATTTTGTTTCAGTTAGTTATTAACTATTCATTCCAAAATTCCGAGTTTCAAATATTGCAATTTTCACTGCACACGAAAGTACAAACATTTGGCACATGGTTCAGACATACGAATAAAAAAATGGTTCAAAATAGTCATCAATATTTTGCAGAGCATTCGCGTTCACGTTCAGTATTTGGACCATGTAGCACTTGCTTTGTGCTCAGAAATGTCATCAACAGAGCACTCCTCTGATCATAAATGGAAGTCTATTGTCTTGCTGAAAATCGATGCAGCACTAGAGAATTGGATAGGTTTCTCTCATCATCATTCCCTCATTTGATCTCTGACGATATTATTTTATACGGAAACATAGTGAATAGAAAGGAATGGCCGACTGCACAAATATGAAGGGTAAAGTTATATATATAGTCAACAAAATATACTTTATTTCTATCCTAATAACAACAATAAACTATAATGGTGAACAAACAGATGGAGAGAAATAATACTGTGCTCTGGAACTGGTCTGGCAGAGATGAGCAGAAACTATTTCAAGGAATTTAGTTAGTTGGCTATACATTCTGACTGTAATAATGATATACTTTGTATTGTCTTTGATGATTGAGTACTAGTGCAATGAAGTACATCGATCTCACTAACTAACCACGCATGGATGGCTACATGATGTGAAGGGAATACCTGCTGTGAGGAGCACGAAAGTGAAAAAAAGCAAGATGGTACGAAAAGACTTGCCGCAAAAATATGTGGAGATTTAGAACTCAAATATTGATTTAAACAAAGCCTCTTTGGTTGCACACTATTTTTTGTAAGAAATTAAAATTCCTCAAGGTTTTCATTATGATGAAAATACTGCCCACATTGTGATGACAATTGAATAGAAGGAAATATTACAGGGAGCATTAAAGGGGCTTAAACCACCAATAAATCAGGTAAGTTTGTGCAAATAGTAATTTCTGTGTTCATTCTGTACGCACAGAAGTCCCATGGAACGTATGTGAGAATTCATGCGTTTATAGGGAATACATACGAATTGGAGAAACATTGGGAAACCCATGAACTGAAACAAAACTGGGAAAGTAAGTTTTCCTTCCTGCACTATGCAAACACACATATGCATACAGGAAGGGTTGAATACAGTTGAGTTAGTTAGGGAGTAAATGCATGAGGAAATTGATTGATTCATTGTTTTCCAGTCTGTTCATACATCCATTGATTTACGCACTAAATGCTTTATAAACTTCCCATCGACCAACTCGAGCGTGCATCTTTTTTAGGCGGATTATTAGACAACACTGCTATTGTTACTGTATGAATAACATATATTAAAGATGCCACAACAATGATGTTGATTCCAAATCTCTGCGAATAAAATCCACTTTCTGGTTCTGATAAAAGTATTTTTTATCTATTTATATGTAACAATTGCATAATATAATTTATGAATACAATTTTGCAAATAATAGGAAGAGAAATAATAAATTCAATACAAAGTTTATACTAATCTCTGAAATTTGCGCAGAAAATAAAAACCCTGGCTAGAATAATCTCCCCGAAGTATTTTAAATGAACCGCATGCAAAGATTTATTGCTTTCACCAAACGACCTCTGTGGATTTTCTTCCTCCATCCGATCCCTCTCATTATTTTATTTAGGGCGATTGCATGGAGTATAAACATTTATCTTAAAATTGGGTACGCACGCTCCGACTAAAACTAACACTAAAGAGTCGGAAACTTGTGTAAAAAAGATCTAGCCTAGCTAGAAAAATATTAAACACTATTTAATAAAACAAACGGTTCATATGTTTAAGAAGTATTTTTTCCTGTACTTCAAATTTTCCGAAATTCTCATCAATCAGGTTGAATAAGAGTGGCACATTTTTCCTAAATATATATATGAACCCATTTCTGTAGGCATGAAGGTTTGGAAAAAATTGTGCTGTATTGCTAGCAAGCCTGAAGAAATAGCCAGGACGAGAGCAATTTCATCCAAATGTGCGCAAAGCCATAACTTTCGCTTACAAGACCAATTCATTTGTAAATTGACAAGCAGTCCAAAAATCTCACTACAAGAGCACAACACACATTCTTCCTAATTACTCACCTTCCTTATTTATTGCATGGAGCAGACCTCGCAGGCTGGCTTACTTTGGGAGCTGTATTCTCGCAAATCTCCGTAGCCCCACTAATTTATCTGTCAGACTGAAAACCAACACATCTTCTTAGTTACAAACTAACTAACTAGCTCGGAACATAAGACGGAAAGCTTCCTTATACGTGTGTAGAGTTAGGAAGCCAACTTAACCATTGGAGTTGGACTAGGAGCCTAAGAAAAGTAAAAGGAGAAGAAAATCGATTTTCTTTCGCACATGAGGACAGGAGCTAACCACCATGTCATATAATGATGATGATCATCATCAGTGTTATTATCACGCCCACGTTTTTCTTCACAGCATAGGAGTAGAGTGACAAAAAACACGTAAGTAGGTGACTAGATAAATCCTTTTAACCAGAACCATACTTTTTGTGCTTTAATGAAACAATTGCTGACCACAAAATGGACTTTTACAGACCAAAACATTGAGAAATTCTGAAATGCTTTCCATGATCGTAAACCGAAAGTTTACGGTAGGAGTCAGTATTCTATGCAAAACCGTTAGCCATCTCAAACTATTGTTTAAATTTTACGAAAAAAAACTCATCTAATGATTTCTTTGTTTTATCGTAAGTACAGTAAAAAACTATAGCACGAGAGAAATTTTAGAATATACGCATTGCTCTCAAATAGTGAAACTATTCTGGCTTTCACTTGATACTATGTAGTTAGATGTTTTATTCATACTAGATGAGTATTAGATACAACATTCGCAGTTTTAAGTATTCCCATCTCATCATAATTTGATGCGCGCGTGCACTAGTATAAAAGAAGGAGGGAACCCGTTTGGATGAATGATGCGATTCATTTTTGAATGTACATGGATAATATGAGTGCATGTGGTAGAATGACAATAAGTACGAAATTGCAGATTTCCATATGGAATTCATTTCTCCCTACGAGTGCAGCAAACTTCCATAAATAATAAATGACTGAGTCTCTCTCATATGCATTCTCATCACAGGATGCCATGTCTGAATTGGAACAAATGAGCCATTATTGTCTCTTCTTTTTTGTCATGCAAAATAAGGAGGGGAATATTCCCCACCTTGAAGTCCTTTTGACAGTTTCTTGTCAAAAGTGAGGAAACGATACACGCAATACTTTCCGAAATGGTGAAAAATTCATAATATTGGAAAATGAGTTTATGTACACTCGTCAATTTGAATGAAAAAAGTTCAAAAGTAAGGACTGAACAAACACAAGAAATATGATTACACTTGGACAATTCTTTGTTGGACAGATAGCCAAAGATTGATTATGTTACCAACTTCAGGCTTGTCCCACCCACACGAAAAGTTTTCTTGTGTAAAAGTGAAAAGAACGTGAACACTAACATTGCAATTCTGGCTTTACAAACTGGGGATACTATGGCGTAATATATTGAGAGAATGCAGTTTCTGTCATCTTACAAATCTCATCATAATGAAAATGCATGAATTGAAAATATCCATAGAAAGTCAGAAACTTTAATTTAGTATATAACATTACTAACTATGGTGGAATTTCCAGATTTGTAACAATGGTTTTTTCTTGAATGGGATATTGGAGATATTTCCTTAGCAGATGTTGGATTCTAGATTCACGGCAAAATTCAATATCTTTTTACCTGTTCATGTATTTCTGCAAGTTTAGCTGCACGTGAAAGTAAAGGCTCATATGATTATTATGCAGAGAAAGAAGCATTCACAACACTCCTGAAAAGCATAAATTTCATATTATTAACACTCGTACATCGTCTATAGCTGATATTAGAAATGTGTAGAGTATTTTTTTAAGAAAGTCTATACACCGCAACTTATTGCATACAGTCACATCCTGCAATTCGCCATGTTGACGAACAAGAAACATCCAAAACTAAGCCTCCACATTCCCATTACTTTATATATGCTGTGCTAACTAAAAAGAGGATGAACCAATGGCTCTGAAACTGTTCCTATGTGATTTCCTCTCATGAAAAAGTATGAGCGAATTGGGACACAACCTTTTCCCATCAAATATACATAGAAGAGTTTCAAATAAATCGTTTGCAAAAAAGGAACTTGTAGTTTGTAGCTACAATGTACAATGCAATTCATCTACATTTACGACGAAGTGTATAGTACAGCTAGAATGTAACAGTTAGGATATACAGGGAATAAAATTAACGGTGTGGGCATTAGAAACATAAAAGATTTATAAATCCCACAACGGCCAAGTCACAATCACATTATTATAGAAACTAACTTAAGGGTTGTGTATGTACACATTGGATCCTCAGTGCCATAATGATCCAATAACCACACATAGTTACAGCTAGTTAGTATATATTGCCATTATTATTTGGGAATAGTTTGTTACTTTTAGTTAGCAAAGTAGGAAAACGTAGCCACACTCACAAACTTGAATAACCCCCTGTTTGCACTTGAGATTGATTTTCTCATGTACACTTTCAATCATGAAAAGAGGGTTGGCTTGTTAACAGTCGTAACACACGTGCTGCATCATACACTTCCATTCACATGAGTCAAATATATATGTGCTTTCCTTTCCATCCAATTTATAAACTGGATCAATTGAACAATGAATACTGTAATGGCAATTGCTACAGCCAAAATATAAGGTACATTATTATTACTTGAATTGCTCATGTGGAACTCTCAATCCAGACAGTACAATAG
>Ga0210040_10004516_pt1 | contig 18146 bp, 10 predicted proteins | sample CryGeyCG12114_NA_FD_185462 | JGI IMG/M metagenome (GOLD analysis project Ga0210040, IMG submission 185462) | Groundwater microbial communities from aquifer - Crystal Geyser CG19_WC_8/21/14_NA (SPAdes) (version 2) | ecosystem: Environmental > Aquatic > Deep subsurface > Groundwater | place: USA...
GCAGTCCTTTACTGCGGGTTTTGTTCAAATTTCCAATCAACATGGAATGAATTCTTGCATGAATTTTGTTTTAAATATATATTCATCTTTCTTGGCAATTTCCACGAAGGAATCATGATCGTCGACGAGCTTAAAATAGCTTATCAAAAACATTTCACTTTTGTTCATTTCCTTGAAATTAATTTGGGAGGCGAGGGTGATATAAAAAAAATTGTTTCGAGCGATGCGAAAAACTACATTGAATTTGTTAGGTGTAGCATTGAACATTTATTTGCATGGTTACCTGGGAGTGAGCTAACGTTCCAAAAAATTATTGATGGGAATGAAGAGGTTAATTCCAGTCATCTCATGTATGCTCAAAGTTGGATTTTTTTTGTAAATAATGTACTAGATGGGGTAATGTACTTTGTAGGGAAAATGTGCAGGTTCAATTAATACATGGAGGCATGGGAATGTAAGAGCATTTGGGTTCTTTAAATGCGTGGTGAGTAATATTACATGAGACACATGATTAAAACATTCTTGAACCTGACCTAGTAAATATATGAGTGAGTGCACAACGGGCTTTATTATATATATTGATACAAAGGACAGGACCACATAAATTACTAAACAAGATAATTTTTCACCGGCCTCTACTTCATTAATATGCTTTTCATCATCAATTTTATGCGTACACATAATCTGCATGTTTAGCTCACTCCTGCAGTCATAGGGCTATTTACTTTTGAATTTATCATGGGCTGCATGCATAAAAATTGCACTAACTAACTGTAAACTACACAATGCAACACTGTGCACATCCATTATGTACGTCACTTATGTAGTTTTAGTTTTGTCCATTTTTTATGAAACTTGAATTGAGTTTGGAAAAGATAACAATTTGTACACGAATAAAAAGCAGATGTGCCATATGAACTTCCTTGATTCAATATTGTGAGAAATAATTTGGGAATGTTTGTTTCTGCGGTTTGAGCATGCTTTAGTCTGCCCACAGGGCTATAATTAGTTAGCTATAAATAGTTGTCCCGGTCTGTGCATTATTTTGGATTCGATAGTCAGGACTCAGGATTTGGATTGGGAAGAAGGAGAGGAAACAATAGATGGGAATGATGATCATGTCTTTTGGGTTCCTGGTTTGCAGCAGGCGCTTCCGGGAGGACAATAATATGACCATGACATGTACAAACTTGGGAACAAAGGTTACGAACTTTCGTGTCTGTGGTTTTTTTAATTCATAGAGAGAATTATTATTATGGTAGACTATCTATTGATAGACATGAAGCATTTGTTTCCTTCCGGGATACTTTGTTTTCATCAATACTTGCAATCCAATATAAAATGGTAACTAACTTACTAACCTTGCACTTTCATTCATTGTGTTTATGATACAAAGTGTAGACAAAGGAACAAAAAAGTGCTGATTTGTAAAAAAATTAACTCTTTACAGATTCCCAGCATTGGTTTCCCTATGTAAATCGGACGGATCTGCGGGGTTTAAATTGCATCCACCTGTCAATGTGTATTTTCTTGTGGCTTATGATTTGACACGTAATTGAATAGAAAGGACTTGACGTGCTACATATACATATATGTACGTACAGTGCGGGTAAGCTAGTGTGCTGGGGAACAGGTGTAAAATCCTTCCTTTATCCTGTTATGATTACTTACTGCCAGACAAAATGAACCCCAACCCTTTATTATTATCTTCGTGTGTGCACAAGAGTGGCACAGCTTTTGAAATGAACTAAATGGTTAGTTAGTTAGTTAGTTAGTTGCCTTTGCGGTGATCATAAAAATAGGTAGGTTACTATAGATAGCCTCTGAGTTTCGTACCAGGCAAGAGTAATAATAATAATATCAGGTCTGAGTTCATCTCCTTGTATAATGTACCATTCCAATCCATAATAATGTTAATGTCCTTTCCGTGCGCACTGTTCACCCAAGTAATAATTATATCTTGCATTCTGCAAACAAACTCTCGTTCAAACAAGATGAATTTGAATCCAAATTCGTGCCTTGTCAACCTGTTCTCATATTGATATGGATCTGGATGGCACTCCAAATGGAATTGGACATGCAAAAGAGTTTCCCATCTGTTACCATATATTTGGATATAGTCAGTAGAAAATTAATAGTCTGACTAACTAACAATGAAATTCAAATTGGTAACCAACAGTCATGAAATAAGGTTGAATAGTTTTGAAAAAAATTGCTCACCTGTTTAGTAAGTTAGTTAGTTAGTTAGAAAATTAAAAAGGCATGCAAAAAATCATTGTGTCTATAGATAGAGAATTGTCGATCTTCATTTTTTTACTTTGGCAAAAAAGTGTCCGTAGTTTTTGTTTGCCATTTGTGGGTAACTTTTTTTTCAAGGAAAAGGTGTGTCCAATACATGCATACATTTAGAAGAATCAGAGAAAATTCAATCAACTTTTAATTTAGCATGCAGTAAGCTTCATGTTTGTTTTTTGAGGGTTAGATGAATCTAACGTTTCTAGCTTTCTAAAATGAAACTTATGTAACATAAAACCCAGAGTGTTCTAAAGCACTAACCATGAAATAAAGATAAAAAGACATGAAACGAAAGGTGACCATTGGAGGGAAAAAAATTACGTGGCAGTGAAAGACAGTCCAAGTGGGTGTAAAGAAAAATGATTCATTCGTAGCCCATATGCTGTTCCTGAGGATTGCGTGCAAGGTTGTTTACATATGGTGAAATTAAAATGGGAATGCAATTAACGATATTACATTGTCCTGTGTAAAAACTGGCTACTTTTTTCTTCTCCACTGGAACATGAAACCTAATTTCATATCCACCGCTAACTAACTAACTAACTAACTAACTATACAGTAGGAACTCAAGTGAAATCATAATAATAGTAATATACATTACATGATGGACATAAGAATATGTAATGGGAATTTTCCTTTGTTGTTAGCTAGTCAGTTTTAGATGCTCTAGAGAATGAAAACCACAGTATGGCTATCCTGGAGATAGGTGATGTGCACTTTAGCAGCCAAATATAGTCTACTTCCGCTCATCCCCTGTGCCCAATGCTATTTACAATGAATATTTAAATATTGGCTCCACCGTATACAATTGTCTGCGAGCCCATTCAATCCACGTGATGATCAACTGTAGCTCAATCCTGGCATGCATATATTAAAAAAAAAGTTTCTTCCCCACATGCAGTCTTCCCTATGTGACGTGTATTAAATGCTAGTTATATCATCGTTAGGGATCATGTTGGATTATTTTTAAAAGTAACTTAACCTTTGCAAGTCTGCCTGAGCTGTGGATTGTGAATGCAACAATTGGGATTTAGTTGTTAGTTAGTTAACTGACTGAGAAAAGGCAAGGTGGAACCTAAAGGATTATAAGGGGCTTAAATGTTGTATTGTGACAAGGACACATGGCCTTTTCATATACTGTGGCATTATAAACACACACACACACACAGACAAACAAGATTTTCCGGCTCATTTAGTAAGTGAGCCGCTTTGGCAACTAACTGTGGATTCCGCATCAAGTGCCCACTCAAGTTATAGTTAGTTAGTTAGTTAGTTAGTTAGTCAGTAGCCCCTCCTAATCTGTTCATGATCCCTTTTGCCTGGGCCATTCATTCATTATCTCCACATTTTCGTAACAACTACTTTACATTCATTACTCTTGCCTGTACATTATCATCGGTTTATTGCATATCTCCTCCCCATGTATTACAGTATCACAGTCCAGTTGCCGACAATGTCTAATGCATTTTTCATCCAAATACATCATTGTTAACTAAATAACTAACTATCTCTCGGTCAGTCAGTCAGTCAGTCAGTCAGTTAGGAATCTTATAGTATTTTTTAGCACTTGATGGAGCAAAAATGGTCAGTTTTCATTTTTGCACCATGTGTAATAGTTTTTTTTTTCAATGAAAAAAGAACAAAAATGATATTTGCAACATCAGACAGATTAGTATCCCAATCGTTTATAGCTTACATAGATAGTTAGTTAGTTAGCCTGGCTCAGTCAGTGAGTGGAATAATGGAAAAGTTTGGTCCATCTGTTCCATCCATTCATGCACATGTATTGTTCTTTTGTTTGCTTACACGGCTGGTCTGTCAAATCACTGTGGCCAATGAATTCAATTTGAAAGCCAGTTTATTGAGAATGGAACGTGAAATCTGTCATTGGTCCCCAAATCAGAAATCGTGTACCATGAAAAACATATTTCCGTGAAATTGGGATACGAACCTTTTTTTAATTCTGTGCTCCATTAAGGACAGTAGCCAGCTCGCGATTGCAATAGTCAATTAGTCAATATTTTTGTGATGCATTACATACACAATGTCTCTAAACCATAACCAGATGCTTCCCAGTACCTACCTGTATGTATTTTTTAATTAATTATGAACGCAGTCACAGCCTTAGATATTGAAATTAGTGACCATTCATTTGTATACGAAATGAAGATTTCTGAGTCTAATTAAATGACTCAGGTATGGCTGTTTTTGGGTGAGGTGACTTTACACACTTTTATTAGCTCTCTGCAATTATTAATGGGTGCACCCATGGTGATGATCCATTATTATTTTGTTGCCACATGGTCTATATTATAGTGAGTGAGTGAGTGAGTCCTAAAACTGGCTAACTAACCAACCCTGTGCGATGAACTAACTAGGGTTGCTCTTTTTTCACTCACTCACTGATTTCTAAAAGTACATCAGTACAATAATGATGATCATCATGCTCCCATTTGTTCACTACATGACTCCCGCTCTAGATTAAATTACAAAATGAGCGGCACTCACTCACTCTCTACGGATAGTACATGTCCGCTGAATCTACTGCTCGCTCAATATCTCATGAGCATATTGTAAACAGAATTGCCTACAATCATAGGGAAACTTGGTTCCCAATTAAGTATGTAGTAAACATCAGTGTTGAAAATGTTGGGTCCCAGGACCGGGATGGACAGCTGATAGTAGTATAGCTGAAAATTGAATTTTTTTCAAAATTCGGTGGAGAAAAGATAGTTTTGGGAGCGAAATTTCAAAATGGCATGACTCGTTTTACTGTTTAATTTTGAGTAATGTTTTGATTATGTTAGTTAGTATAGCTATAGTAATTAGTGGCTTTGATTGACATCTTCACAAGTTATATGGTACACATTAACTAACTCGATAGCTGCGGATGAGAAAATGTGAAATGGACCCAATGACATTAATATGACACTTGTGTTGCCTTCAATGTAGTACGTGCATATTGTATTGGCTGGTAAATAAAGCCCATCCGGTTTATAGCTATGGTTAGTCTAGCTTGTGCATGCAATAGGAAAGGATAGAAAGCAGCAATATGATTAGGGCTGAATGCTCTTGGCTTGTTTGTTGTTGTCTTGTTATTGCCCAATGTAGATTTGACTGGGGAAAGGGGGAAATCTGCTTGGGTACATAAAATTGAGCATGAAATCATCTTTGTTATTGATGTAATGACAATGAAAAGAGCAAATCACATTTGTTGTGTCAACTTTTAATGCAATTTGCATGGAATAAAGGGGATCATCATCCCGTTATTCTCACATTTGTACTGTCTATTTTCATTCATGTGGATTATTCTCGTACATAATTCCATTACATTCATGTTTTACATGCCCTATTCCCGAAAATTACGATTTTTACCCAAACGGCCTGAAAACTCGTACCATCCTCACATCTTTTAGTATGCATTAATAAACAAAATTCTCGCAATTTTAAATGCTCCAAACGCCATGGAAACCAATGTCCGCCAATACGGGCCAACCAAATCAATACGGGAATTCACGTTATCTAATCCAATCCGTTGAATTTAAAAAAAATAAAAATGTGCACATACAATGTACAGGCATAGGAAGGGAAAAATGAGTTCTTTTGACAATTTACCGTTTAACGTGTGAAATTGGGGCTGGGTGCGAAAGGAAGAGTCTCACATAGCCAGCCTTAATTCATTGTTGTTAGAACGTATGCCAAGGCTCCCTAAGCAATCTACCAAAACCATATAGTACACACAGTGCTATGGGATGCCAGCGGAATGAACACACTTGGCACAAGTGGATCCGGAACTGGCCACGTGTGTTGACACGTGCCTTAAGTGGTCCATCCGAATAGGATCCAAGTGGTGTCATGTCACGTTACATACTTGACAACTACATTATTCCTGTCTTAAACTCCAGTAGCGTGATCAGCGGCACAAATCCTAATTTAATGAACAAAAAACATGATCGTTTTTAATATCATCTAATCCATCTAGCTGCATACGGCGTACATGCATTCTACAAAAAGGACATTACATATGGGGTGCGTGTGTCCTCCCCTTGTGTTTGATTTAAATGTTTCCAAGTGCATGGGAAACTTTTTGTGTGTGCCAATCAAATGCATATTATGCTGCCACCAAATATTATTCTCCACTTTAAATCATCATAACTACTTAGTTAGTTAGTTAGTTAGTTCGTTACTGTCACAGCGTCAATTACATTTTTTACATGAGCTACCTTTTTACTACAGCCTTAGACAATTTCATTCATTTTCTCTGCCGAAATCTTTTTAAAAAATAGCTGTTTACACAACTTGTAAAGAATGAGTTTCCCACCAAAGTAAACATTTCTTACAAACCTTTTTCACGCAATCATCCTCATACATAGTATGTGTATGTAATGTAGTGTGCATTATAACAAATATAGGATGCGAAATGAAAGGGAGTTTAGTAGTTTCACTTTTTTTTGGCTAGTAGCAAAGCTATGGCAAACAAAGTAAACTTTGTATAAATATACATACGAAGGGCTTGTATCAGTGTGCCCCACAATTGTGTACTCCTCCTGAATAGCAGACTGTCCAATTTGATTTATTTCGTTCAGCCCTATTGACTGCAAACAATGAACTCTTGTTGCAACCAAATGTACATAATGTACAGAGAGAAAGTGTAAATCACTCCATTTTGCTCATGTCTCCATTGAACTCACAGTGTCCTGCCGGAGCAACTGTGCATGCAAGGACTTATGAATTTTTCACCTGTTCCTACATGACTTGCAGGAATCTTTTATTTTTGTCTTCTCCCCTTAATGTGCCATATGCAAAGTCAGTCAGTAAGCAATAAGTGACTCACTAGGACCAACTCTTAAATCAGGTGCACATTATTATATGTACATGTGTGTGGTTTCACTCACTCACTCCACTAAACGTGCTCACTAAAAGTTAAAATGTACATGTTTTTTCCCTTTCACTACCATACCATTATGTCAGTGTGTGGTGCATTCTATATACTATTTACTATGCGCAATTAAAATTCAATTGCTCCTCTATGACTGCTCCAAGGGACCAAATCAAGTACAAGTATCAATATCCTTATGCGTCCATTGTTTACACCTGAGGCCGAATTAATTGCTTAGGCAAATGAAAGTAGCTCCCAGTGCAAACATTCCTATTGTTCCCATTGATTGCTCCACGCTCATTTCCATCATCCCAAGAATGCCTGGAGGACTCAAAAAATTGAAATGTATATAGTGTACAACCAGAGAGTGTGCACACACAAGGCTGTGGAAATCATTTTAAAACCCATAATGTCTCCGTATAATGCAACAGACCCAATGGCTGGTGGCTATAGACATTGCATGTGTTGAGGAAATTCTTTGTTATAATAATTTCCTTCCTGCCCTGCTGCTGTCTGTCACTCACTCAAGTATACATACGAACTACTATACATATGTATAAGGCTGGCTACCAGTTGTTAATGTTGTTATTCCCTACATGCATTGTGTACATACACACATCCCAGGCTAGGTAGCCATGACATGGTGTATGGACATAGGGCCCGCTAAAGTGGCTCTCTGACAATAATCATATTCCTTTTCCATATTCCGTTGTTTGTTTGCCAGGGCTTCCGCACTACTCCTCACCGAGCCGTAGTTTGTGCATTTAAATTTGACTGGCCCATAAGTTTGCATACGACTATGTGTGAGGGTAGACACACTGGGTTCAATGGTTATTTGGATCACTTTGAATTCTCACATTTTGTGGAATGAAATTCCGTGAATTGATGGCAATGTTGAGTGGCTGAGTTTCTTGTGCTCTTTTACACTTTGTTTTTTTGGAAGGATGGAATGGCTTTATTTGAACACTCCGGCCTCTCTCTCTCTATATGTGAACCGCTTCATCCACATTTTTTCAACGTTACCTCACTTTCATTTGTTTTCCCTTGACATGGAATAGGACTGGAGAGGATTCCCCAAGGAGTTCTCTTCAGAAGCTGCTCCTCATCCTTTCTTTCTTTCCTCCTTCCTTCCACTTCCTCTTGTTTGCCTTCTCTTGCTCCTATCACTCACTTCAGAGGCCGGCCTTTGTCTACTCAACTACCAAACCAACTCCATCCCTACAAAAATGCGTACAAATCAACATAAGGCCACATAGTCTAGTAATTGCACAAACAAAACACAGTAGCCATATCTCTAACTAAATATCCATAGTCTATGGCTACGGATTCCTCCCATTTTGAATTCTTGTAGTTAGTTGACATCTAATTAGTTATTAGATTGGACAAACCAATGAAAATTCTAAAGCGAGTTTAGTTCCCTTATAAACATTGCTAGTTAGTTAGTTAGTTAGTTTGTTGGTGCATGCAGAGCTGAATACTCCTGGTCTAGTTTATATCATGCACTAGTTTATGCAGTGCCAGGAGACTGGAGAGTGGATTTCGTTACAAATAGGTGGCAAGTCTGACCTTTGATCAACAGTGCATAAATACAAATGCACTCTGGGTCTCTAATCCGGTAATATGCTCCATGTCGTACTCTCATTCCCCACTAAACCTCGCATAATTCCTTTCACTCATCAACACATGCAAGTGATTCAGGACGAGAGAAGGAGTGCACTACATTACATGTCCTTAGTTAGCTAGTTAGTTAGTTAGTTAGTTAGTAACTAAACAACTATTTATTCAATTGTTGATCTCATCATCCCTTCTGTTTAGTTTAGTTTGTTAGTTGTTTATAGTTTTTAATCACAAGCAATTAAACACAAGATCATATGTTGTCTTTTTTTGTTTAATTTTCGTTTTTTAGTACCTTAGTTAGTTAGTTAGTAAAATTTTGACTCACACTCACATTTTTTCAACTTTGATGCAAAAATTATTGAGCTCTATTGATTTGTATGGAGCTTTTTCTTTGTTAGTGAGTTAGTTAGTTAGTTAGATGGTCCAAAAATGTTGAAATATATGTACGGACTGACCGAGTGAGTCAATACGACAATATACTACGCAATATTTTACTTTCTGTGTTTCCGAAATGTTGTTTCTAAAAAGCTATCATGATCTGGTTGAATCGATTTTATGTTAACACAGTGGTCCAATCCTATGCCATCACCTTTAGTCCAATGGATGATTAGTTGCTTTTATGTTTTTTTTTATGGCAATGGCTCTCTTGGCTGATTGTTTTTTCTTCCTTCTCACTTGAATTGGCAATAAAAATAAAAGGGAAGGAAATGAACGACAAAAGCAAAAAAAAGTCGTTACTGTGTGGATAAGACACCGTAAAATTTTAAATATTCTGCAATCACACTGTTCAAATATTGGTGAATCTACGCAAAAATGTAGCAATCCAGAATTTTTAAAATCTTGCACTATTGATATGATATAATTCAATTCGCGTTTCATACTCAACATTCTAACAAACTAACTAAGCATTAAAATATTAGTTGTCAGAGCTTTATTACAGTTCAATGTGCGATATCTGGAACAAATTAAGGTGATAGGTTGATTTGGATTGCAAATATGTAGTACATTGTCAGTTAGTTAGTTAGGTAGCTGGGCGAGAGAAAAAAATGAGGAGAGAAAGAGAACAAGTAAAATGGACGTGATGAGGTCGAAAGAAAAAAAGTCAATTTCCAGTGTAATTTGGACTAAGGGTCCATTTCTGGTTTACTGCCGTCTTCCCTTTATCGGTCTTGTATGACTTTACGGCGTCCACACCAGCTCACTATCCAGTTTCCCACATTTCCTCACTCACGATGGCTATACAAGACAATTTAGGAGGAATCTCGTGATAGTATGGACGCCTACTAGTTTTATGTGCACTTCATGTTTTGAGAACAACACCGGAATCCCTCCTTTTACATGAAATAGGGACATTGTACAGGAAAAAGACAGCATTTCTATTCCTGGCACGAAAATCACAAAGAAAAATTTCACAAGCTAGCACAAACAAACTAAAGTATTTTTTGAAAATTGTACAATGATTTCCAACTACCTTGTATACATTTCATATTTACTTATAGTCAGTCTGTAGAAAAGGGAAGGAGGTACAAAAGATATTTTCTGTGACTACACACTGAGAGCCCAAAAGTGAGCGATTCCGGCATCATATTACATGAGAGTGTGTGTGTGGCAATGGAATCTTTTCGGTGGATCTTGTTTTTCCCTTTTTGAGTAAAACCTATTGCACAAGTAAATGGTCTTGGCCAATGCCCACTTAGGGGTTGTAACACACTTTCCCATAAAAACTGTTTGTGTTGACTCCATCTTCTCTCTTCTTTTTTTTCTTTCCTATCTGGACTGCATGGCTTTTACAAACTCACTGAATCATGGTTTTGATACACGGAACTGATAATGGAATTTTCGTTGTGGAAACTTGGATCTATACTATAAAAATTGCATTTATTGAGGAGAACATGACCATTAGACACTATGCTTTTGTATTCCCTCTGTATTGATAGTTAGTTGCATTTTCAATCCCACATTTTTTAAACCCTTGCATGCATATTATTAGTAACTAACAAACTAATCGAAATCATTGTTAATCAAATGATTAGATGCAAATTTTTCAAATTTTCTACCCTTTTAACTATACCAAATAGAAATATTCTATTGTAGAACATTAATGCAACGCGGGAGGACAAAAAAAAGAGCATTTTGTACCCGTTTGTGTGAGACACGGTGAAAATAATGGCACTTTATATCCAAAAAAGGTACAAAAGACGAGCATCTTTGGGGACATTGGGAGTGCACTGGAAATTATAGAAAGGGATCATCTCATGCCAACGAGACCAGTGATAGGGGACTTTATAGAAATTCGCTCTCATCCTCCTCGTCTTGATATTTTTGTGCCATGCCAACTGACAATTTGAGCTCACAAATTAGAGCTAAACCCCTAACTCTGTCAGCGTAAATGGGGATTTATTCTCTCCATATTAGATTAAGTGAGGGAGTCCATATCTACAGTGGGACAACGGTGCACTGCCACTGCATCATCATACACAGTGTATGTATACACACATAATAATAGTCTTGACTTTGTTTTGTGCTCCTCTCACAGTCTCTAACTGATGGAATGATCATCATATCTGCTCCCCTGAATTCTTCCTGTCCAATCATAGTCAACAAATGGGGAGATGTTTTGTGCAACACGAATTGACTACCATATCTTAAGGGTCGTTGTGTACCAAATAACAATCATAGTTTCATATCCTGTATCTATGTACATAATACAGTGGAATTTCTGTGAATTGTGCTATTTTGGCACCTCTTCCTATATCTTTGCTTTGTATATTGAATGGGCAGGCAGATTATTTGTGTTTTTTTATCAATAGCCGGGAAAAAAATCCTTCCATGTGAGTGAACACGCTTTTTAGTAGTGAGAGCATTATATCAGTATGACGGTGGGACGAGCCGTTAACACAACAAAATCCATTATAGAATGCAAATAGAAAACAAGTGTCCTGGCCTTGGTCCTGTGATGAAAATGGGAGCAAGCAAGTTTCGTTTTGAAAACAAATCCAGCTCTACAGTCCATTAAAATGGAGAGTGAGTAGTTCCCTCATATGACTTAAGTGTGGCCATATTAGAGAGCTCATGTTTAGTTAATGAGGACTATTCTCCCTGTATATTCAGATTGTGGGACAATAACTGTATTGATCAAAGCAGTTGCAAATGTTTTTTAATAATTTGTCTATTAGTTATAGTTAGTTTTCATAGACCATTAATTTGGATTGTAGCCGAGAAATATATAAGAACACTGTGGAATTTTCGTTTTCAATTGTTGTGATGAAATGCGTTCAAGATTTGTGTTGTCATGTGACTCAACAAATGTGCAATTGTCCATGCTGAACTAATCTTTGGTAAGCAGTGCAAATGCTCTTACTGCGTGTAATCCTAATTTGGTACGGAAAGCGGAAACTGTTATAGAAACCGCATTTTAAAATAGGGCCATGTGCATGCACCTGGCTGACGTTTGTGGCGTAGGTTCTGATTTCAGGATAAAGGATATGAAGTGCTAACAATAATGGGATGTTGTATGTCCAAATGGACATTGTGTAAGGAGAGTTAGTTAGTTAGTTAGAATGAAATGCATGGATTTGCATGTAAAGCCATGACATTTGTGTGCGTCGGCACAGGTTAATTATTTGGACCCCTGTCGCGTTTTTTTACCCTCCAGTCCCTGTTTGTGGTGTAATAGTTGGGTTGACAAAAAAGTTTTTGTCAAGTTTTTAAAAATGGGATTTTAATTTGATTCTGTGAATAAATCAGTTAGCTCTATAGTTGGCTGGTTGGTGGACATACGGAATAAAAAACAAACAGGTAAAGGTGATACACTGACTGAGATTTGTGTAACTTTTGTACAAGAATTTGATTTGCTTAAAGTGGTTTGTAAACAAGGGAGGAATTCACCTGAGAAAATGAAAAAAATAGTTCATAAAATATTGCTTGACCATCATGAGAGTGTTTTGGGGATTTATTTTTCATAACTTGGAGAGACAGGCGGTTTTCTTATGCGTCCATAATATGCATGAGATGGAATTGGATAGTCTAAAATTTTTGATAGTCACTCTAGCATAGTTTTTACTATACTTTTTAACATAGGGAAAGTGTGTTACAGATATACATATTTTTTATCTTGTTGTTAGCATGATGATCGTTTTTGATGGGCAAATTATGCAAAAAGGATTCCAAAAATAGGAAATCCTGTTGTTCCAAAGTAAAGAGTGTGCACACAGAAAGGATGATTTATACACGACTACCACTTTGTTACACAATCCTGGTATTAAATATGACTTTGGGAAAAATTAAGTATAAATCGTGGAAAAAACATTTTTTTGAGACCAAAATTAGTTTTACCCAGCAATATATTCTCACCACTGGATAAAAAATATGTTGTGGGCACATGGAGCATTGTATTCAATCCCATTTGAGACATGGAACCCAATTGAACACGGACTATTGTACCCCAGCGCTTTCATTATAGGCGGCCACGTCTGCATGAGAATGAGAAGTTTTTTTGCACATACTTACCATGTAATACAGCGTAATGTGAGCACACTTGCATGCCCTCCGTATGTGCTATTTGTAAACCTATAGAGAAATCAACTAATGAACCCCTTGAGCAATGAAAAATTCACTTAATGTTCCAAAGAAAGCGAGAATTTCCTAACAAATTCTCTAAAGTACCACCAATTGAAACGCAAGTTGAGAAGAAAATTATAAATTTTGAATGCCAATATGAACTCTTATTGTTCCATCACAACTATGTATGTGAAAAACTAACTCACTAACTAACTATCCTCTAACTGGTTCACTTAAACTTGGCCCATGTTGTATCCCATGTTTTTTTCCCCTCACTTTGTCTTTATATACATATACATATATACTTGCATGTGAGCCACACATTATGATTACAGAGCTGCCATAAGGAGTCTTGCAAACCTTTTACACAAGCTCCTAATGAAGGGACATTAGTAGTTAGTTGATTTTCTTTCTCCTAGCCAATCAAATCTCATTAGATGGGAGCATGCAACCTTCTTTTCTTTTCTTCCATCAACATGGGCCACAAAACAACAGTTTATAGTTGGCCACTACTATTCACAGGCAATTTATTTCAGTTAACAGCTCTTCTTAAGCTCACCTCATTCCATATGCAAACTCTCCGAGAACGGGAGGGAAAAAAATTTGATCTTTTCCTTCCTAATGGCCTCATATCCCCATGTATAATTAAGCAGATTAAACTGTATTGAGCAACCCATTGTTTCTTCATCAAGCACACACTCACTTGTAGTTAGTTTGTTTGTTACATGCTCACTTTACTCACTCACTTGGCTTATCAATGAAAACAAATACGACTTCCTATCCCATAATGTGGGTCTGTCTACTCTGCATAGTTAGTTAGTTAGTTAGTTAGCTACTGCATTCGTAGCATATAATGTAGTCTATTAGAAAAAGAGAGGAAAAATATGCATAGCGTGAAAAAAAGAGTTTCTTCCCTCTTGAATGCACGCACCCTTTCATGTACGGAAAATGAAGAGCTCTTAAGACATAAAGTGCTTTCACTTACTTAATTAAGTAGGTAGTTGATTAACAAAAAAGTGAGTGAGTGACTGAGTAGTGACTATAGCTAAATTAACTTGGCTTCATTAGTTTACTTTTAGTTAGTACAATCCATATGTATGCATGCATGCATGCACAAAAAACTGACGGACTGACTAACTAACTAACTAACTGAGGGTTGCTCTTTTTTCACCACCACATTTCGAGCCGACTGAGGGAACGTTTTAATTGAGAAATGGATAAAATTCAACAGTAAGCGGAAGTAATTATTTCTTCCTTTCATATCTTTTAATCTACTGCATGAGATTTTTGTCTTGCATTTGCTGCATTGCGATCACTGTATAGCGCTGCATTGCATATTTCTGTATGCTCAGGATAGTTGAAAACGATGTCCTTTTGCTAGTTATTATTTACTAACTACATAAGAAAAAATACAAATATGTGTATTTAGACGGTTAGACGACAGAATTTGAGCAACTACGGCGTTCAAGCGGTACACAAATATGCACATTCATAGTAGTGCACACTGGACACACACCTATTAGATTGCTCATGCATTGAGGACAGGAAAAAGAGTTGAGTACTGTCTATACAGCTTTGTTGTGCCCTCGTATTGTTGTAGCCCGGGCTTTGTACTCCGCAAAACATATGGAGGCGGCCGAAATAAAAGAGAGGGAAAAAAAGAAAGAGAACTTGAGAGTTGCCGAGAGAAAAGTAGAGAGAAAGATTATCTGATGAAATTTTAATGTCATCCCTACAAGGTGAATATTAAGGAAAGCAAACTGCCATGCTTTGCTTCCAGCGTGCATGCATAAAGGGACTTGCTCTCACTCACTCCAGAGTTCCAGAAAAATGAAATGGCTCAACGGTCCAATCATTTCCCAGGTATGTTCTTCTGGATGTGTGTACAACTAACATTCCCATTCCACATTCATACTATAGTTACTTACTCACTCACTATATACACATATGTACTCTATGTACATTTGAGTGCGTCTCCTTCACCGGAATGCGTCTCCCATCCTTTTTACGGTTCTCACATAAAGCACAAATGGTGGCCATATGTGAGTCTTCCTTCCTATTTACAAAACCTGTGCAAACGTATGCAAAGGGAGGAATTATAATTATCCCAAAACCCACTACCCACGTTCATTGTCCCATTGTAACGAAAATGCAACCTTTTCCTATCTTATGGAAACATTTTTTTTTCTAGTTAGTTAGTTAGTAGGAACTACAAAGGAATTGCAGTTAGCTTCACAGGGTGAAAGCTTTGGGGCAATATAAGAATAAAGTGAAAGTACAGCATTGCAAGCATGCAGATTAGATAGCAATAGAGCTAGGGAAAGTTTTGAACAATTTAGCTACCATTACCTGAATTATTGTACAAGTAACTAAACTACAGTATCTGATGAGCCATAGGTGATTGAAATGAGAATGGCATTGGGGAGAATTATGTATATTTTTTGTTTGAGTGGGTAAAAAATGTGGCCTCAAGGGAGTCCCACAAGAAAGGGGAATAAAACAAGTGTAAGAAAAGAGAGCCCTTTTCATGAAGTCAAGTTTTGTAGTTACTTACCCTTTTTGTGTAAGAAAATAACTCGAGTCAGTCAGTCAGTCAGTCAGTTTAGTTGTTAGACTCATTCATTTTTAACTCATCTACTTTCGTTGTGAGAGAGCTCATTCTTGAATTGAATTTCTCTCTCTCTCTCTCTCTCTGGCATTCAAGAATGGGGAGAAACAAGAAGTACTTACAGGCTAGATTTATTTCATTTTGTGTGAGTCAATTTACTGGAAATTGTTGTTCACAAGACTCTGGCTCCTAGTATGATTACAATTGCTTCTCGTTTGTATTTTGATGAATGGCATCCTTTCACAAGAACACGGAATAAAAGAACCCGGGCTCGGATTGAAATCCTTTAGAACTAGATATTCTTTTTACAAATACAGTTGGCTATAGTTAGTTAGTTACTCATATCGGTGGCTTTAAAATGTTTACTACATCCTCCTGTATTATCAAATTTAGAGATTCAGTTTTCCCAAGAAAATAGGAATTCAGATTTTAGTTGCAATTTACTTACTTAGTTAGTTAGTTAGTTTGGCCTTTATCTCATGGATTTACTTGTATTATCTTGTACTATATATAACTGAATAGCAACAACTGTGTGCTTTCTAGCTGCCTAACTAACTAACTTTGAACACGATGGAGGCATTTCCAGTCAGTACGATTGGGTTTGAGTATGAAAAGTGGAGAAATTTCCTGTGGCTTTCCATACGAGCCGGGGATATTAAGCTACTAACTGGCATTGGTGCAAAAAATTCGTTCAGAATCCAGTGCATAGTTAGTTATGAAGAGGACCTGGGAGAGAAACTCAAGTGGCAAGAATGATGATGATCTATTGCCATATAGAAACAATGGTGGTCCATTTTGTGGAGAAGACTGAAAAACCCTAGAGGACGCCGGGGATGAGGAATTGCTCGGGACTATGGCAGTCTTAAAATTTATTTTCTACTTACAGGTCAGACTCAATTATGGAAATATGCTGGTGGACGAGAATTTATTTCGTGGCTTTTTAACTTGAAAGCTCAGACTGGACCAGCCATTCATCATTCTTGTCACAGATATATGTACTACATACTGGCTTCTGTGTATTTCAAAGGCAATAGAAAGATGAGAAAATGGAATCATTTTCTGGTTTGAAAAATGATGGGAAATAGAGCTTGGTTTATTCTTTTGTACTGTGTCCGAAATAAAAGAATGAGTCTGAAAATGCGTCCATTGTATATTCATTTGGGTTACATGCTATGTAATGCAGAAGAGTGCATTGCATTAAAGTTATTGAAAATGATACAGCAGGGTTTTTGTGAATATTTTGGGTGTGCTAGATTTTGGACAAATTAGTATTTAACTAACTAACAGAAGGATTAATTCCCTGATTATAAGGAATAGATGAAAGACGATTAGCGAGTCAATTACACTTGTTTTTTGGTGGCTTTAGATTTGTTGGTGAAAACTCCCCGTGAGCCACTTTATTGCCATAAATTTTTTGTCCTCTTTGGCTTAAATTTTTAACTCTATAAACACTCACTCTCATAAATATTAGAAAGGAAAAAAGTCAAGTGGTTACGCTTGTCTACATTTGGTGTGCCAAAAAATGGCTTCAGATGCTACCATATTTTGTAAACGTGATGAATACACAATTCCATAGGATAAAATTTTTAATTCTCTCAGTCTACCTTCTAGCCCTACTAGTCAGCTTTTATATACAGTTGGGATCAAGAATCCTGCATTAGGAGTCATGAGAGTTCGGCTGATAAATTAATTTGCCATTTACGGTGACTTTTGAAAAAGGTAACAAAACATGCATGAGGAACATGACCAACCTCCATGAATATGTACATACATAAATGCATAAAAAGTCAGTTTACATGGGCCAGGTTGGGTGGTTTGATTCCATATACACTAACTATAGATGAATACAGTGGTGCATGCTCCATTTTTAAAGAGATTGGGCAAAAAAAGTGATCCCGACTTTAAAAAGTTGCCCACTCCAGTAAATGGGCGCTTTGTTGAGCTTTCAGATGCTCATTCTTGGAAACACTTACTGTGAATAATACGGTGAGTTGAAAGTATGAGTAAGTTTCTACTTGTTTTACACTTTGCATGAGTCCTGCATATCTTCATACAGTACCATGTATGTATGTATTTTCATGGCCGGTCTATAGATGCGTCTTATACACATCTACAGACACTCCGCGGAGGCTCTAGGCCTATTGCAGAAATGCCGGGATACATGTCTGGTACTCTATATTAGGCAAA
>Ga0210040_10004517_pt1 | contig 18144 bp, 13 predicted proteins | sample CryGeyCG12114_NA_FD_185462 | JGI IMG/M metagenome (GOLD analysis project Ga0210040, IMG submission 185462) | Groundwater microbial communities from aquifer - Crystal Geyser CG19_WC_8/21/14_NA (SPAdes) (version 2) | ecosystem: Environmental > Aquatic > Deep subsurface > Groundwater | place: USA...
CTTGAGGGACAATTCGACATGGAATTCCTGGACAAAACAATAACGGTGAAAGAAAATGAATTTTTAATTGTTCCAAAAGGAGTTGAACACAGACCGGTTGCTGCCAAAGAAGTTTCTGTTATGCTTTTTAAACCAGCCAGCACACTTAATACGGGAAACACAATAAATGAATTAACGCGTGAAAATATCGAAAAGATATAATAGCGCTGGTGGTATAAACTTATAATCATGCAAACTGAAACGATAAAGCCTCGTCAGCCAAACACAGATTTTGAAGTCCGTTCCTCAGATGCATTGTATACCGCATAGCCAAAGGAAGATGCCTAGTGGTCTTATATAAAGTAGCTCATCATGGGCACCTTGTTTGGAATAATACTGGTGAAATCAGAAGTCATTTCATGGTATCGCATCCATAAAATGTTCAGGTTGCAAAGCTTTCACATGTTTGGTGTAATTGATTCAGCAGTTGCAACAGGAATGATATCGGTCTGGCTAATAAAGAAGTTTAACATCAAAACAATTCACTGAGAAAAGATAGAACTTCCAACAAAGACATTCAACAAAGGACAGATATACGGAGGATTAATTCTTGGCTTTGGCTGGTCTATTACAGGCGCTTGTTCCGGTCCATTGTTTGCACAAAAATAGGCGCTGGCTTTAGGTAGTGATTGTAACACTTTTAAGTGCCATTGCAGGTACATAGGTGTATGGCTACTTCCGTGAAAAGTTGCCTCATTAATGTAATGCTTATTATAGATGTCACTGCCTTAAAATGTATCATGCTATTTCTTTGGAGCCAGGCTTCATTGCTGCTATTAGGCATCCTTGCGTCGCACTCTTGTACTATTTTCTCAATCCGCAGCAAAGCACAACTGGAAGGTGTAACTATAACTGCCGATTAAGTTCCTACCTTTCACCTATCAACAACAATTGAATTAAATGGAGGAGAATAAAAAGCAGGGAAACCCGAGTGACCATTTAGCAAACGAACGCACATTTCTTGCCTGGATACGTACCAGCGTTGGCATTATGGCTTTTGGCTTTGTAGTAGTAAAATTCTCTTTGTTCGTCAAACAAATATCCATGATACTGGGCAAAGGAAATGTGATACAAAACAGGGGTTATTCAGCCATAGTAGGTATAATTCTGGTAGCTGTCGGTACTGTTACATCTGTCTTGTCTTACCTTCGTTACCGGCAAACTGCAAGGCAGTTAAAAGAAGGAAACTATAACCATTCATCGTTGCTTATTACGGTTATTACTGCATTTATTTTTTTAGTAAGCGCATTGCTGATTGCTTATCTTATAGAGAGTACATGATAGAGACCTCCTTTGATAAGCACCTTTTATAAGCTCGTGTAACGGCTAAGCTTTCATGGGTTTAATTTAAGTCTACCTAATAATTTATTTTGTTTAAATATTACCTTTACAGTCCCCTTATTAGGTCTGTCGTTGAAGTAATTCCCATCTAATAATTTGATATCGGGATAATACTTCATATAAAAAGCTCCATGATGATTGTTCCACTGTGTTTGTAAGGTTCCTGGCTCATTCGAAAAAACGTGATAGACACTAAAGAACCCATCTTCTTCATGAACTATTTCCTCACAATGGCTGTACCCAGTTGAAGTTTGATTGTTTGTACCTGGGTCGCCATAATATGAAAAGACCTTAATTTTTGAAGCGGTTTGCTTTATTTCAATTGCACAATCTTTTATTGTATTTGCTCCATTACTTTGAAAGATTGATTCAAGTGTGCCTTCATATCTTCCGTTTAAATTTGGTATGTCAACCAGCCATTTGAAAAACTTCCATTTCCAACCAACCTTATCAATAAACAACAAAGTAAGGAAAAGCAAGCTCACTGTTGAGAATAAATCGAGGTACTTCCAAATTTCTTTAAAAGTGGAAACTGTAGGCAATAATTTGTCAAGCTCATTAGAGAGCCAACTGAAAATTATTGATAAGATTATTACAAATATTATTAAGTTTTTTGCTTCAAAGTACCTGAAATTCATAACTCAATATTTACCAGTTTTTATAAAGCTCAATAATAACTTTAATAAATGCTATTGCATCATTTACATTCCATTGTTCTTTTGCTTTGCCAAATAGCTCCAGTTGCCTGTGTTGGCATATATAATCTTTAAGTTGATTATTATTCGTACTTGCGACAAGCCCATTCAATAACTGTACAAGAATTGATTGATACGAATTCCCTTTGAACAAATTGTGTGGAAGATTATAAAGTAAGCATTGTATAAAATAGGAAGGAGCTAAATTCTTCGATATGATATTTTTTTGAACAAGATAAAGTTTTATATTTTTAAAAATTCTTGTTACTGGCTTATAATTTCCATTTGTTCGGTCTTGCGAATTCTTATTAACGCCATTGTGGTAATGCAACTTGGGGTAGCTAATAACCCATCTTGATTCGTTTGTAGAGTAGAATTTTATTCCCGAAAAGTAATCTTGGCTATTAGCTTTTGAAAACGATTTGTATTTTCTAAATTCAATACAACATAATACGTCAGCATTTAACCTACCATTGAAACCTACTACGTCAATTGCTTTACTGCCTAAGCTTACATTCTGCTTTCCATAATAATCTTGTAAACCTTTAAAGGTTGCTTGCCTAAAATCATTAAGCGAGAAGTTAGCACCTTTTGAATAAACCTCTTGAAACATCGACGATTGTTCCTGGGATAAAGAAGAATTATCATATTGAAATATTGATGTAAGTTGAGCAATAACCTCAACGTCGCTGTCGCCTCTTATGTTAGTGAAATTACGATACGAACCTTGTAGATAGGTGTCATATTTAACTTCCTTAATCCATTTAATGTCGTCAATCGCTGCTTTAATTGAATTGTAGGTATTCGTTGAAGCCACTGTCGCTCCGAGGTTTGACCAAGTTAAGAGTTGCTGTTCTGTAATTGCCATATAGAAAGTGGGTTTAAGCTTATCGCTGACGGTTCTCCAGTTAAATGGGTGCCGCAAAAGAATTACCTAGTGTGAACCAAAATTTATTTTTTTTTACATGTTGAATATAATATCTTTTACTCAAACCAAGAACTTACAGCCCGAACAACAGGATTAATAAAGTCCTGCTGATTGCTTCGACCTCCGTTGCACTTGTGTAAAAGCAGGCGCTCCTGCTATACCTTATCAAATTATGGACTTTGTATTATTTTTTCCTACCTGCCTTTTAGCTTCAACCAATGCTTGATTAACTTTGTCAGTAATCGTTATAAAATCATCTTTGCCTTTTTTGAATTCAGTGACTCCACAGGAAACAGTAAGTTTATGGGAGGTGTACCCAATTGTAAAAGTTGTTTTTTCAATCAGATTTCTTTTACGTTCTGCAGCTTTATAGGCATCATTAAGATTTGTTTCATTTGCAATTATAACAAACTCATCGCCTCTTAAAAACTGTCTAAACGTTTCATCAGTTATTCTCTTATCGTTATTTAAAAGCTCCCCTAATTTGGATAAAATATTGTCAGCTGTGTTAGGATTAAATTGAGTATTGAAATTTTTGAAGTCATCAACATCAAGTACTATGATAGAAAAAGTCTTCTCTGCACTTTTCAAGTCAATAATTTTTGCATTCAAATATTCTTTGAACGCTTTGTAATTCCTGAGTCCAGTTAACTCATCGGTAAAATTATCCCTTTGTAGTGCTTTATATTTCTTATTAAGTAAGATACTTACTACAACGACTGTAATTGCAACGATTAATAATCCTATTAAGAATAATGAATAAATAGTAAATGTTACGGGTTTAGATATTAGCTGTCCTAGTGAAGTGTCCTTAGGAAAAATCTTTGAAGCAGCAAGCAATATTGTAGCAGGAATAAACCATTTCAATATGTCATAAAATAGCTTTGATAGTGCGTCTTGGCGGAATTTTTCAAAAGATTTCTTCCAATAATTTCCCATTCTTAGTTTTAGTTTGCTCACAATACAGCCAACTCTGTCCTTGTGGGAACTAAAAGTAAACAATTTCGACAATCATTACAAATGCACTGACTCTAAAGTGTTTTACACTTTGAAATGGAGAATCAAAATGTACAAGGGTGCGACGCAACAATGTTTAATAGTAGCACTTCCGCTAAGTCCATGGTCACGCGATCAAAAAACATTGCAATCATATTTAATTGAAGGATTAAAATCTTTACAGGTCAATTCCTATCCCTGCATAAAAGCTTCTGCCTGCAGAAGAAATGATGCCAGGTCCGGGGTACTCATCCGTTCTTTGCGTGAAATACCTTTTATCATTCATGTTATTTACGCCCGCTTTCAATTTAATTTTAGAAAAATGAAAAGTAGTTGAAAAATCAACAACTTCATAGCCTGGTATTTTACCTACTATCGGATTACTGCTTCTGATGGTATTAGCTGCATCAGCATATGCCTCACTTTGCTGCGAAAACTGAAGTGATGCTGATAACCATTTTTTCGAATATACCAAACCTATCCGGTTAATGATTTCAGGTGCATACTCTACTTTGTTTCCTTTAAATTCTCCCTGTGTGTAACGGGCATTTGTATAAGCAAAGGAATTATATATACTAAAATCACCAACTTGTTTATTTATTTTCAGGCCACGCGTAATATTTAATTCAAGGTAACTTTCGATTCCTTTATGTTCGCTGCGGGCTATATTAGTACGCAGTGTATATGGTGTGCCGGTTTGATCAGTTTTTAATATAGTACCAATGCGATTGTCATATGACAGAAAAAACAACCCTATATCATAGTTGAAGAAACTCTTAACAGTTCCCCTGATGCCTAAGTCTGTATTGAAGCCTTTCGGATCTTTCATGTTGGGGTCAACAATAGAAGCTGATGCAAGCGGTACTAACTGTGCATAATCAATAGGACGGTAAGCTTGTGAAATATTAGCATATATATCTGCTGCTTTTCCCACTTCGTGTTGCAGACCAAGTCCCATTAAAAGAAAACTTCTGCTTTTCTCCTGTTCAGTTTCTTTTTCTATACCTCCCACTTCATATTCAGCCTCCACTTCAGACTCAAGGGATTCAAAACGGATACCTGGCGTTATCGAAAAACGGTCATTCAAGTGAATGGTATTTTCGATAAATGGTGCGAAATTGATAGTTGTAAATTCAAAATTTTCTTCAAACTCACCGCTTGTAGACAAATCAAAATCACTTTTGTTTGAGCCTGGCGCTTCCTCCCTTCTTTCAAACTCTGCAACGCTGAAACGTACTCCTGCAGCTAAAGTGTTTTTAATCTTCCCCCAATTACTTCGGTGCATGAAGCGAAGTTCGGTTGCCGAGCTTTTCATTATTTCCTGGTCTACTTCGCGGTTGCTGTACTGACCTGTCAGTGGATCTATCTGATCTATTTCAGTAGGTAGTTTGGCAAACCATACAAGGCTACGTTCCCCAGACAGATATGTTGATTTTATTTGAAAAGAAGTATTCTTATTCATATTAAAATCTGCTGTAGCTGTTATAACATTCCATGGACTTTTAACCCAATTGCGTGTACGATAAGAGGCACGGCTATCTTGTTCGAACTGATCATCTGTTAATCCTCCAGGCATTTTTATTTTGTTTCTTAACAGGGAATATTCGACTCCCAGCTTAATTCTATCATTTAAATTATAGCTGATTTTACCAAAGCCTGTTAATTGCTTTTGGGCAGAATTAGAACGCCAGCCGTCTAAGGTGCGGTAATTAATGAAACCAAAATAATTCAACTTTTTGACAGTTCCTCCTATGGAATGATAAGTATTAAATAAACCGTTGCTGCCCCCGGTATGCATAGTGCTATAACTAAAAGGTTTATCGTGATTTCCTTCTTTAATTACATAATTTACCATACCTCCCATTTGTGCTCCGAATTGCAAAGAAGAAGCCCCTTTGATTAACTCGATTCTTTCAACCGCTTCCATTGGTGGCAGGTAATAAGTTTCGTTGTAACCATATATGTCAGCTGCTACATTGTAGCAATTTTGCCTTACGTTCATTTCAAGAGATTGTACTGGATTCAATCCCCTGACTCCTATGCCGTTTGCCACAAAGCCTCCGGTTTCACTTTCTACAATGTTTAATCCCGGCACCCTGCCTAAAATCTGCCTTGTGTTGTTAATAGCTTTATTTGCATCTACACTGTCTACTATAATGACTTCCGTTTTCTTGCCGGCATAAATAATTGGTGGTTGTACTTCGTTTAAATGACCTATCCCATTCATGCTTATGTATGATACTACTACAACTTTTTTAAGTTCAGTTGTTTTAAGTGAATCTTTCTGTTGTGCAGTTACATCAATAGTATAGCTAAGTAGCAGGCAGAAAATAATAGTTAACGCAGATGAAGGCTTCATTAAAGTTTACAGCTTTTTGAGAGTTAATATGCAAATCATGTTATTCATCTAAACTCGACGTGTTGAGTTCCAGGGTTTAGTTGAATAAAAGAATTTTATTACGCCGAAGCTAAAAGCCTTCTCTTATTAATCGTTTGTTTGTTTATTATGTTTTTATTAATTATTGGACCGATGCTACCATAATGAATACAGAATCAATCATAAAAGATGCTTCTCTTGCGAGTATACTTGTTTAGAATGTTGGATGAAGATCTTCACAAGAGAAGAGATTTATTAGATGCAAAAAAGTAGTTGCAATTGATAATACTAACTTAACCTTGCTACCTGCGTTGCTCTAAAATTTGATTGTATTCTTGCAAAAAAAATTAAGTCTTTTTTCATATACAAGCAAGCAATCGTTAATGGCCGCCCTGCTTTCAGGGGGGCTTTTTTTGTTATCGCGACTGTATAAAAATTGGGAGGTGGAATTACGAAAGTTCTAGCCGACAGGTTATAGAAGCAAAACTTTTCAAATATTCATAATCAGTTCACACGCCCTTAATACTGGCTTAACACGCTTCGTTCAACTTCGTGCAATCAAAAAATATATAACTATGAGGATTACTACTTCAAAACTTGCCCTTTGTGCTATAACCGCATCGCTTGTTTTTGCATATTCATGCAGTAAAAATGATGACGGTTCAAATACAAATGATGATAGTTCAAATACAGGTTCCCAGCCCGAATTGCAAAATTATTCTGCAACACCGGCTTTAATAAAAAAAATGAGTGGCTTTGAATCTGTAGATGCTTATACACTTATAAGCAGCGAAGATACTTTAGGTACTTATCGCTTTGCAGGTTCTGCAGATGGTGCTGGTATGGTAAAGGCGCAAGACGGCAAGGGCTATATTATGATGGTAAACAATGAAGACAATTATTCGGTTTCAAGATTATACTTAGATGAAAATTTGAAACCTATAAAAGGAGAGTATGCGTTAAATTCCGATGGTGGTCAGTGGCGTTTGTGTTCAGGCACTATGGCCACACCGGCATTAAATGGTTTCGGACCTGTTTTTCTTACTTGCGGTGAAAGCAATAATGAAGCGATGACACATGCTTTAGATCCATTCCAGGTAAATACTACGCCGGGCACTCCCCGTGGTTTGCCAGGTCTGGGACATTGGAGTGGCGAAAATGCGGTGCCTTTACTTAAAGATGCTTATTCCGGTAAGACAGTTATCATTACCGGTGAAGATGCTTCCGACGCAAGTGGCGGACAATTAGCTCTGTATATGAGTAATACTGTAGGTGATCTTGAGAATGGAAGTCAATATATGCTCAAAAGAGTAGATGGTAATCAAAAAGAAACCGATATGGTGGCCGGTACAGTCTACGATGTTGAGTTTGCAAAAATTGAAAAACACAAAACACTTACGGGAACACAAATACAGGCTATGGTAGACCCATTAAAAGCCATAAAATTTGGTCGTGTTGAAGACCTTGATTATCGTAAAGGAAGTGCAGCATCAAGTCGTGAAATTTATTTTAATGTAACAGGCCAGGAAGCTTCAGGCGTAAATGCAGATAAGTCAAGAACAGTGTTTGGCAGGGTATATAAGCTTGTCTTAAATGATACTGACCCTACAAAAGGAAAACTGATTTGTGTTTTGGATGGCGACAATGATAATGGTCCTGCCAAACAATTTCAAAACCCTGATAACATTTGTGTTACGACCAATTACGCTTACATACAGGAAGACTCAAATACCTACGGAGCTGAAGACCACGATGGATATGTATACCAGTATAATCTGGCTACAGGCGAGTTAAAGGTAGTGTTTGAGTTAGACCATAGAAGAACTGCGGCTGATGCTGCTAAATATAACGTAGGTGGCACTTCTGTAAAAGGTAGTTGGGAGTATGGCGCCTTGTTAGATATATCTGATCTGGTTGGCATCCCAAATACATTTTCACTTTGTGTACAACCACATAGCTGGACTGATGCAAAATTTGCAGGTATTGATGGCGGTTCAAAAAGATTAACCGAAAAACAAGGTAGTCAAATTCTAATCTTAAAAGGATTACCAAGATAAATTTCAATATCCAGATGTAAAAATCCCCGGACTGCGTTAGTTCGGGGATTTGAATTAATAACAGGTTTTTGAGGGAGAATTTTTTTGATAGCCAGCAGTTAGTTTTTTAATCTAACATAGTTGCGACGCTCCGTTTTACTGAATGTCATGCTATTCAGCATTGCCCAAAATATACTTATAAACTCTATTAGCTGTTATAATAATTGAAAGCATATTATTAGTATAGAAATTAGCAGCTAATATCAAACGTTTTTATACTTGCTGTCTGTAGGTTTTATGCATTTCTAAATATTGAATAAGCCGTATAAGTGTGGACGCAAGAGTAACCCCAAACCCCTGAAGGGGCTTTTGAAGCCATACAACATACAAAATGAACGGGCTGATTTTTTTAATACACTACAAGTGAGTGACACAACCGGAGCCTGATAGAATTCCTTCTGTTGGTACCAAAAAAACCTGCTCATTAGTACGATGTAAAATAGTAGAAATACTGCGGGCTCAAAAAAAACTCATTGCAGATTTTCATGCAGCGATAAGTGTAGTCTTTTAACTATGGGAAAATTGATTTAAGAAAAAATATATATGTTTAAGACATGTGCATTGGTTTGTATTTTATTCATCACAGTTTTGTTTTTTGCTTGCCTTGATAAAGATAAAAAGCCAATCGAAAAGCAGGTAGTTGCAGAATATATACACGATGTAGATACATTGTATAAAGAAGTAGACAAACTACTTTCTTTAATTGTAGCAAAAGCAAGTCAGCAACAATTACAGCAGCAGTTTATAATGGCAAGAGCAGCATATAAAAAAACAGAATGGCTTGCAGAATATTATAATCCTTATACGGCTAAAAGTATAAACGGACCTGCAATACCGGAAGTAGAGATTGATGAAAAATCAAAAATAATTGCACCGGAAGGTTTCCAGGTGATAGAAGAATTGTTGTTTCCCATTTATGACATAAAAGACAGTGCACAACTTTTACAACAAACAAAAATTTTACAATCAAATACCGGGCGTTTAAAGTATGTCGCTTCAATGGTGGAGACTACAAACGCGCACATTTTTGATGCGTTACGTTTACAGGTTTTTAGAATAATCTCTTTAGGCATATCAGGTTTCGACTCTCCAATTGCAAATAACAGTATTCATGAAGCTGCATCATCGTTGCAGAGTATTGCAAAATATTACTTGTTGTATTCTGACGCTTTGAAAGATAAAGACAAACCGCTGGCTAATACACTTCAAAAGCTTTTTGAGCAATCCGCATCTTTTTTGGCTAGTCAAAAAGATTTCAACTCTTTTGACCGTATGGTTTTTATAAAACAATATTTAAATCCTCTCTCTAAAAATTTATTAGCAGCTCAAAAAAAATTAAGCATTGCTGTATTTACAGAACCAAGATTTTTAAAAGCAGGTGCTGAAACCTTATTTTCAGAAAATATCTTTAACCCTAACTTTTATACTGCCAGTACAGATGCCTATAGCAGTATAGATAAAGTGGAGCTAGGTAAAAAGCTGTTTTATGATGGTATCTTGTCTTCCGACGACAAAAGAAGTTGTGCTACTTGTCACCAGCCCGATAAGGCTTTTACAGACGGATTAAAAACAAGCCTTGCCATTACAGGTAAAAATGTCCGTCGTAATTCACCAACTTTAATAAATGCTGCCTTGCAACCTTCCCTTTTTTATGACATGCGGGTTAATTATCTTGAAGACCAGGCAAAAGATGTTGTTACCAATAAAGATGAGATGCATGGTTCGTTTGACATAGCCCTTGTGCATATTAATAACGACAGAACTTATAGATCTCTTTTTTCAAAAATATATTCCTCAAAACCTGTCACTGAATATGAAGTCAAGAATGCAATAGCATCTTACGTGCGTTCGCTTACTGATATAAATTCACGTTTTGATAAATATATTCGTGGAGATGAGTCTGCTATGAACGAAATAGAGATAAAAGGATTTAACCTGTTTATGGGAAAAGCAAAATGTGCCACCTGTCATTTTGTGCCATTGTTTAATGGAAATAATCCTCCGGCTTTTACAAAGACTGATGCAGAAGTTATAGGTGTTCCGGCCACAACGGATACAATTCATCCTATATTAGATAATGATGAGGGCAAGAATAATTTATATAAAATCGACCTGCATAAGCATGCCTTTAAGACCCCAACACTTCGCAACATCAGCCTGACTGCTCCTTATATGCATAATGGCGTATATAAAAGCCTGGAAGAAGTAATAGACTTTTACAACCGTGGCGGTGGAGCTGGTTTAGGTTTAAAAATAAACAATCAAACATTATCTGCAGAATCATTACATCTGTCTGCAGTTGAAAAGAAAGCTTTACTTGAGTTTCTAAAGACATTAAGCGGCTTTCAAAAGTGATTAAAAATTATCACGACAAACTTTTCTGTTCATCTTTAGTTCGCGTTCTTCTCCATAAGGAACAACGATGAGGTAAAACTATGCAATTAGAACTGCGCGAAGTCTGGGTAAGTAGGCTGATTCTTCTAAGTAAGCAAATTTTAAAGAACAAATAATAGTATTATGAACGAAGCAGATTAAACTCTTCTACGAGGTTCTCAAATAGTTGCTCGTTGTTTAAATCAGCTTCTTCATTCTTTTCATTTAAAATCATATTTATCCTATCCTCATCGTTAAATTTGAAAATAGTCCATTCTCCGTTTTTAAATTCAAGCGCCGAGAGGTTCTCAACCCAGTCACCTGAATTGAGATAAGTTATAGAGCCGTGCTGGTTGCTCATTACTTTCATCTCGGGATGGTGGATATGACCACAGATTACATAGTCATAATAATTACTAATTCCTATATCTGCACTGGTTTGCTCAAAATTGTTGATGAACTTAACGGCTGACTTTACGCTGTTCTTAATTTTTTTTGAGAGAGAAAGCTTTCCTTTCTTAAACACTTTCTCTGATATGAAATTTGCAAAACTATTGATGAGTATCAGGGTGTCATAGCCAATCGCTCCCAGTTTGGCAAGCCATTTAGAATGTTGCATTGTTACATCAAAAACATCCCCATGAAATATCCATGCTTTCTTATCGTTTGGCAAATCCAAAATTACTTTGTTCACTATTCTGGCAGACCCTAATTTAAGCCCGGCAAATTTCCTGAACATTTCATCATGGTTACCCGTTACGTAATAGGTTTTAACACCTTTACTTATCCAGCCAATAAGATGTCTTGCTACTTTCATGTGACTTTTGGGCCAGTAGCTTTTACTGAACTGCCATATATCAATAATATCGCCATTCAGTACTACTATTTTTGGTTTAATGCTTTTCAGGTAGTGCAATAGTTCTTTAGCATGGCAACCATATGTACCAAGATGTACATCGGATATGACTACTATATCAACAGCACGTTTATGTTTTTTCATATGAGGATTTTTAAAAATGAACTGAGTGTGTGAAAAAATAGAAATTCACGAAACAATACTGCGTTGTGAAACTGAAATTGGATTAGATTACGGAAATTGAAATGATAATTGGGGAATACTTCAAATAAATTCCTGAAAAAAGAATTGAGAGAAACTTTTAGAGGAATTAATAGGATAAGCATATTTTTTCGTTGGTGCAAGTTACCCTGCCTCTATAAACTTAACGTTATGAAAACATTACTAATAAGTTATCTGTTTCCGTTTAAAACAAGGAAACTATTTGACTTACTATTATTTCAATTCGCTTTTACAATTCCTTTCATACTACTAATAATATCCCTTCCTGTTTTCACTGGCGAACATTCTTTCATAAGTCTTTAAATTGTGTTATTGTTTGCGGCCTTCGTATTAAGATTCCATCTTCTTATTGTATAATAATAAAAGAAACTCTTACATCGTCTTCTGTTGAAAATGAGTGCTAATACACATAGTTGCGGCATTATCATTGATTAAATAAAAGCATAAGGTGTGATAATTTGATCAGCTAAAAAGCAGGCAGTATGGGAGTCGAAACTGAAAGAAAATATTTAGTGAATGAGGCTAAGTGGAGCACTGTAAACAAAGAGGAAAAAGAGGTTGTTGAGCAAGGGTATATTCTAAATACTACGGAAAAAACAGTGCGGGTGAGAATATATGGAGAGAAAGGATTTATTACAATAAAAGGGATGTCGGAAGGGGCATCAAGGCCAGAGTTTGAATATGAGATTCCTGTTGAAGATGCGAGGCAATTATTAAAAGACTTTTGTAACTCAATAGTAAAAAAGGTAAGACACAAAGTATTTTATGGTGGTAAGCTTTGGGAAGTAGATGAATTTATGGGTGAAAATCATGGCTTACTAATGGCAGAAATTGAGCTGAAAAATAATGACGAGCAATTTGATTTGCCGAATTGGATAGATAAAGAGGTTACAGGTGATAAGAGATATTATAATGCTTATTTGTCAACGCATCCTTTCAGCAGATGGAATTGAGCGGGTAGCCATTTAAATGCTAATTCAAAAAGTTTTATGGTAAACAAAAAAAGATTGAGAAGGTACCTGGATAAAGAATTGACCGGGATGAAAAATAACCTGAATGACATGACGCTGCAAGTGGATGCAGAAAAATTACATGCTCTAAGGTTGAATGCAAAAAAAGTAAAGGCAGTTTTAGGATTTTTAAAAGAGTCACTCCATAATAAAAATAAATACGCCATTAAAGAACTTCAGGAACTTTTTCATACAGCAGGTGACATAAGAACAGCACAACTTAACCTGAAAACTTTAGAAGATCATGAAATAAAAATCGAACCTTTTGAAACAGATCAAAAGGAGGTAATGGAAGAAAAATCTAAAGTGATAGCTGATAAAAATAAAAAGTTCAATAAAAATATCAGTAGCATAAAGAAAAAAATAGGTCAAAACTTAACCAGCATTAAAAACAATAGTGTTATTGCTTTTTATTACGACAATATAAAAATATTGAGCAATAACTTTAAAGTTATTGACGAGGTTGATTTGCATGATAGCCGGAAAATAATAAAAAAGCTTTTGTATAATCTCAAAATATTGCCACCATCTTTAACTAAGAAAATTAATATCAACAGAGATTATCTTGACGACCTTCAGGAGCTAATTGGTAAATGGCATGATACATTTGTAACACTTGAGTTGTTGTCAAAAACAGGATCAGTTGATGGGGACCATTTCTCCTTTCTTATAAACAAAAAAGAAGAACGATTGAAAAAAATTGTTCAGGGAACGAGAGATTTTGACAGCAACGTAATGTTTGCAAAACCTATTAGTGGAAGATAATAGTTGTAAAAATTGTAAACTCTCTTTTCTCAAATTATGTCCTTTTTCAAAAGGATAATTCATCTGTTAACTCCGGAGACTCTTCTATCAGGTCTTTGAGGTGTGGGCTTTTTACCCCTCATAATGCTTTATTTAATCGACGTTGTACTCAAATTTCTGAAAACTCTTTTTCTGCAATAAGTTTTTTTGATTTTCTGTTTCACCTCTTAAAAGCGGTCTAAAAATAGTGCTTGTTGTGTTTAAAAGACAAAGATGCACAATGGTTTACTGATGAACGTAATGCGACGCAACTATGACAGGATAAAAAACCGCGGCTGGTAACCTAAAAAATCAATTTTAGACAGTCTCTCAACAATTCGTTTTTCTGACTACATGCAGTAACCGGATGATATCATGAATGGCCGTCGCATCTTACTTACATTTTACTCGTCCTGTTTTTTACGCGTGGTTCATTTGTTAATATTCGCATAACCTTAAGTTAATATAAAAGTCACATAGGGATTCTAATTTACATCATAATTTTTTTATGATAGTTACTACTAATCCAATTTCTGCTAATAAGTTTAGTCATTCAAATTTTGGAAGATATGGTACAAGTGTTATTAGCCTATTTACCAGAAGATTGAGTAATACATTGGCCAACCTGCTATCACTTGTGGCGCTTCCATTATTTAAAAATGTTAATTCATCTTTTAGAAACCCCGTGGTTAAGCCTTAAGATGAACTATAATAGAAAATTTTGTCCGGTAAACTGTTATAGACATTTGAATAAAACGTTTATGAAAAGCCGACCAAATTAACATGAAAATTTTATATGCAATTCAAGGTACAGGAAACGGTCATGTAAGCCGGGCAAGAGAGATAGTGCCGATACTTCAAAAGAACCATGAAGTTGATGTATTAATTAGCGGACATCAATCAGATATTGAGCTTCCCTTTCCTGTTAAATACAGGTACAGCGGGTTAGGATTTGTTTTTGGCAAAAAAGGCGGAATAGATCTTTTGGAAACATTTAGAAAGAACAGTTTAAATGTTTTGTTTCTTGAAATTAATTGCTTGCCGGTGCAGGCTTATGATATAGTTATGAACGACTTTGAGCCTGTATCTGCATGGGCTTGTTACCAGAAAAATAAAAAATGCATCGGCATTAGTCACCAGGTTGCTGTGCTAAATAAAAATGCACCACATGCTAAAAAGGTTGATCCGATTGGTAAAGCAGTTTTAAAAAAATATGCTCCGGCAGATGTAGAATATGGCTTTCATTTCAAACCTTATGATACCAATATTTTTACCCCGGTTATAAGGAGTGAAGTAAGAGAACAACAGGTATCAGACGAGGGACATTATACTGTATACCTGCCGTCTTATAATGACAAAAGAATATTAAAGGTTTTGCGTGAATGTAAACAAACAAAGTGGGAAGTTTTCTCAAAGCATAATAAGAAAGCGATAAGGGACAAAAACGTTACAATCTTTCCTATAGACAATGAAGCTTTTATAGCAAGTATGGCTTCTGGAACAGGCGTATTGTGCGGTGCTGGTTTTGAAACACCTGCCGAGGCTTTATTTATGAAAAAGAAACTAATGGTAATACCAATGAAAGGACAGTTTGAACAACAGTGCAATGCTGTTGCCTTAAACGATTTGGGCGTTCCTATTATCAAAAGCCTCAAAACAAAGCACCTTGATAAAATAAAGAAGTGGATTAAGTCGAAAGAAAGAGTTGAAGTTGATTATCCGGACATGACTGAAGCAATAATAAATAAAATTTTAGAGGAGCATGTTTCATCAATATCAGATGAAGAAATACAGCCAGGCAAAAAAGTTTATTCAGTAGGGAAGTTTAGAAAGGTAGTCCTGAAAAAAATTGTAGCACACTTTTAACCACGAATAATAAGTGCAATTAAATAAAGAAAATTTTGGTGATTACTTTATGTGGGGTACTGCCACTTCTGCCTGCCAGATAGAAGGAGCTTATGACATTGACGGCAAAGGAAAATCGATATGGGATGTGTTTGCAGCTTCAAGAGGAAAAATCCATGGAGGTGATAACGCTAATACAGCCTGCGACTTCTACCATAAGTACGCCCAGGATATTAGCTTAATGTCCCGGTTAAATATTCCGAATTTCAGATTTTCTTTATCCTGGAGCCGGATATTACCTAATGGAACAGGGCCTGTTAACTTAAAAGGAATAGATTTTTATAACAAGGTTATAGATTTTTGTTTAGATATAGGTATTGAACCGTGGATAACGATTTATCATTGGGACTTACCTTATGAATTAGAAAAAAAAGGCGGCTGGACTAATCGTAATATTATTAACTGGTTTTCAGATTATGTAACCATATGTATAAAGTATTTTGGTAAGAGGGTAAAACATTGGATAGTGTTAAATGAACCTATGGCTTTTACAGGAGCGGGGTACTTTTTAGGTGTGCATGCACCGGGACGTAAAGGATTGTCTAACTTTTTATCTGCAATGCATCATACTGCATTGTGCCAGGCCGAGGGAGGCCGCATAATTAAATCTCTGTCGCCTGCAGCTAAAGTAGGAACGACTTTTTCCTCTTCTCTTGTACAGCCTTATAGCCCATCAGAAAAAGATAATATAGCCGCAACCCGGATTGATGCGTTGCTTAACAGGGTATTTGTAGAGCCATTGGCAGGGCTTGGTTATCCGGTAAAAGATCTGAAATTTTTGGAACGCCTTGCGCCATATATAAAGGACGGAGACGAGAGGAAACTTGCTTTCGATATGGATTTTATTGGTATTCAAAATTATACCAGGGAGATAGTTAAATACTCATGGTATACTCCATTTATTAATGCTCAACTCGTTAAGGCTAACAAAAGAAATGTGCAGACAACAACAATGAATTGGGAGGTTTATCCCGAATGTATATATAAAATGCTTCAAAAGTTTAGCAAGTATAATTTTAAAGAAATAGTAGTTACTGAAAACGGCGCTGCTTTTCCTGATGAATTAGTGAATAACGAGGTAAATGATGAACAGCGAAAAAGTTATTTACAACAGCATCTAAAAGAGGTATTAAGGGCAAAACAAGCAGGTGTAAATGTAACAGGTTATTTTGTCTGGAGCTTTACAGATAATTTTGAATGGGCAGAAGGTTACACACCAAGATTTGGACTTGTTTATGTTGATTTTCTATCTCAAAAAAGAACTATTAAATCTTCTGGTTTTTGGTACAGCGATTTTTTGAAGAATAAAGTAGCAATCACAAATTTTAACGGTACAAAAAATACGGGATTAATTTGTCAGGAATGATATGAATGTACACCGTTTTTTGTAGTATTGAAACTTAAATACAGTTACTTCCCGTATTGCTAAGATACGTTTCAATAGTATCACCAATTCTTTGAAGAAAGTGATTTGAAGATAAGCTAATAGGATCTTTCCATGTATTCTTAATGTTATTCATCGGGTACGAGGTTAAGTGATAGCTGCCCCGTAACCTGACCGTCCCGTCTTGAGTTATCCGTCTTATACGTGTAACTTTAAATAATTGAAAGCTTTTGGATAATGTCGTAATAACTGCCTCGTATTTGCAGTTTTCCAAACTTTCTTTTATCTGACTATTTATTTCATCGGTTGCAAACTCAATAACAAAAGGAGCATAGCTCATAACAGGTGAATTTAGCGACTGCGATACTACAATAAAAGTAAAATCTTTTATAGTTTTTATCGTTACTAAATCATTAACTATAAACTGTTATAATAAATGTTGGTAAGAAATGTAACAATAAGGAAACATTCAATAAAAAGTGTTATTTTTTAAGGATACAAGTAAATTGTTAAGAGCTACTGCAGAACCTGCAGCGCTCTTTTTTAAGAAAAATCATCTTCTTCGGTAAACAGGGGGTTATCAACCAAAACCGGGTTAGCCGAAAGGGTTTCTTTCTTCTCTTCTAGTTTCTTACATAAGTACTTATATGTTTCGTATTGGGATCTAATCTTATTTATGTCGTCTATAACAACATATTGATTAGTCAGTTCATTATCTAAAATCCTGGCCTTTACATTATCACTTAACTGAATGTTTATAATATCACTTAACTCTTTTCTGATGTCTTTATCCATTACAGGGATGGCAACCTCTATTCTGTGATCGAGATTACGTACCATCCAGTCAGCAGAGGATATAAAGAACTTGTGCTTGCCACCATTTTTAAATATCATAACCCTTGCATGCTCCAGGTATTCATCAATTATACTGATAGCTTTAATTGATTTTTTAAATTTAAGATTATCAGTAAGTGCACAAAATATTCCTCTTACTATCATTTGTATTTCCACACCTGCATGTGCGGCTTCATATAGTTTTTCGATAAGTGCTATGTCGCTTAGTGAATTTACTTTAATTTTTATGGATGCAGGTTTTTTAGCTTTTGCAAATCTTATCTCCCTGTCAATAAGAGCATTTA
>Ga0210040_10004518_pt1 | contig 18144 bp, 19 predicted proteins | sample CryGeyCG12114_NA_FD_185462 | JGI IMG/M metagenome (GOLD analysis project Ga0210040, IMG submission 185462) | Groundwater microbial communities from aquifer - Crystal Geyser CG19_WC_8/21/14_NA (SPAdes) (version 2) | ecosystem: Environmental > Aquatic > Deep subsurface > Groundwater | place: USA...
GAAATAGTTCTCAGGGAGGTTTGTTAGATTGCATTGCTGTATCGAAGGGAGGAGAGTAATATGCGATGGGTAGGACGAGACTGGGATTACGTCGACCATGTTGACTGCAGGTGAGTACGAGTCGACAGAGGGTGGAAAAGTTGAACTGGAAGCTTGGATGCCAGAGCCGCACGAACAGTTGATTGGTCGGCTGAATTGCGCTAGCAACTGTACTAGCTAGCGCCGTCCTTCTCTACATACGAGTGAGCTGACACCCTCTCCCACTGGCAATGGTTGAACATCCACAGTAGGCATGGCAGGCAGGCCGGATTATCGAAGGGCGCCATCAACCAACTTCCCAAGACAGCAGGTATACAGGCCTCATGAAGGCAAGTTCGGCATTGTGACAGGGGGGAGTAGAGGAATCGGTGCCTCTGTGGCCCAAAACCTCGCCGCGAAGGGCTGCAGTCTGCTTTTGGTCTTCACGTCCGACTCATCTGCTGAGCCAACCAAAAGCCTTTGCGAGCAATTGCAGAGCGAGCATGGCATTGTGGCCAAGTCTGTGCAAGCTGATCTGAGCGATTCAAGCCGCAGTGTACCTCACATCATCGCGACGGCAAAGAATCACTTCTCACATCCAAGATCTGGTGCTTTCCAGATCGACATTCTGATCAACAATGCTGGAATTGCAGGGAACAAGACTCTAAATGACCCAGAGCTTGGACCGATCGAGGAATCCCAATTCCATAGAATGTACAACGTGAATGTGCTTGCGCCTCTCTTACTGACCCAGGCGGTTGCGCCCTATCTGCCGAAAGATAGATCAGGCAGGATCGTCAACGTGTCGAGTGTGTCATCTTCTATCGGCTATGAAGGACAATCAGTATACGCTGGCACCAAGGCAGCACTAGAAGCAATGACGCGAACCTGGAGCAGGGAGTTGGCAGAGAATGCTACAGGTACGTAGAGGGTCACGCTGCATACACCCAGGCGTCACCGTTGTAGGTGTATCGGCAGACACATTTCGCTGACGAGTTCTGTGTAGTAAACGCTATCAACCCTGGGCCCGTATGGGGCGATATGTATGTCCAGGCAGGCGAGACATTCTGGAAGCAGAACCAGAAATATGTCGATGCTGCCCCTCTCTGCCGGTACAACGGCGATGCAGCGACCAAAGCTAGGGCTGGTGGAGATGCGGAAGAATTTGACAGGATCGTGAAAGAGGGTATGGGCAGCATGAGACCTGGATTCACTGACGATATCGCGGCAACTGTTGGCATGCTCTGCTCGGACGAATGCAAATGGACGACAGGTAGCGTGATTTGCGCCAATGGTGGTATGAAGATGTCGATAGCTTAAGGGAGTCATTAGTGGCTGCTGCACATGCCGTGGTGTGCTTATAGGGCAGCCGCAATGCAAGCCTATTCTACACAGTTTCAACCTTTTAGCCTGATTCTGCCAGTGGTGTTGTAGAGGAAGACAACGTTAGTGGTGCGGAGTCTTGGGTGCAGAGCGCGGCGGAGTTGACGCGCATGCAGGCTGCGGTGCGGTCTGCTCGTAAATATTGCGAATTGGACTTTGGGCTACTTTGGCATCACTTTTGGGACATGTCAACCGGCCTGCCATTTCGCTGCACGATGAAAATGAGATTGACATAAATGCAAGCCTGCCTTGAGCCTTGCGCTGGGTTACACAAAACCATCGGTCAGGGTTAATGGGAGGAGCGTCAAAGGATGGATTTAAGAACGATGCTCAATGACTCGCAGAGTCAAAAGGCCCAGGTCGCTCCTCGGATATCAAGCTCCAGCCATACGCCTCACTCGTCCTATGATGGTCGCATAGAGCACACGCCTGGTTCCGATGTCAGTTCGGCCAGGCCGACGTCGTATGGACCTCCTCTCAACACAGGAGACCCAAGGGCGCAAGGGCTAGGAGGGGCCAGTTATTTCACAATGCAATCACCTCACCCAAACACTTCTGCCTCAGCCTCGACTCCCAGTGCAGGTCCTCAATCAGCCTACGCTCAGAGTCCAGGGAGTCATGCTGGCGTGTACACTCCGCGATCGAGTCATGCCCCGTCCATTGCGCCAACTCACAATGCCGCCTTTGTGTCCCCCTCTCCATCGACATCAGTCCACCATCCACCCACTCCGGGTTCAGCTTCCGGCCATAATCAGGGCTACCACTCCCAGCACGCGTATACACACCATCACAATAACTACCCTCCCACTTACCAACAGTTTCAGTCCCCGCCTCCTCCACAAGCAAACGGTTTGCCGCCTTCACACACACGTCAAATTTCACCATCACACCCTTACCCCAGTCAGCCAGCAACACCACTAGGTCCGCCCATAAGCTATCCGAAACATTCGCCCCTTTCAGCGCGCCCGTCCTCCCAAGGAAATCACGACCACCATCTGCGCGGAAATTCGGTTGGTTCTATCAGTTCAATAAGGAGCAGGGACTACAATCATTATCCTCAGCCCCTACCTGTAGAACATACAAGAGAGGGTACATCGAGACCGTCTTCCTACGGTACAAGAGAGCGGTCGAGGAGTGAAAGTGTCTCTCCTAAGACCATACCAAGGCCAATAGAAAGAGCCAGCCAAACATCATTCGGGAGTACACCATCGGTGCCACTTCAACCACACACCTATCCGACAATGAGTCACCAAGATTCGCTCGATCGTCAGGTCGAGCCTCCTCAACCTCCTCTTCTATCTTCTTCAACCTCCATGTCTTCGATGCACGAGCATCAAACGTTGACAGATCAGCTTACCCGTCAAAGCCCTGCACCCTTGCCTGTAGTTGCACCGCGTGAACCTTCACCTTTCGTTGACACGCAGTCATCACTGAAACGAAGCGCAAGTCACCTCTCTGATACGAAGCCACCTCCACAAAAGCGTCCGCGTGGTGTGATTCCCGGATGGGCTCAATCAGCGCGAGGCAACAGGCCTCTTCGATTCATCGATACTCCTCAACACAACCCACGGCCGAGACAGCAGATACAACAAAGGCCACCTCCTCTACCACAGAACGAAACAACCCTGGCCCCACGGCAGAATGGCAACCCTGTGCCAGCTCAGCATGCCCCGCCACAAGCTCAGGGTCAAGGATGGGAGTCATCTATCGCGAACGTGGTACCGTTCGAGAACCTCACGCGGAAGGTATGCGATTGGATAATCAGCATTATCGCCGTCCGGCCTGCACCGGTGGGATCGACATGGGAGATTGAAGCCAAAGTGGGAACCATCCGGAACAGGCAGAGTGGAGAGCGTTACTCCAATCCTGATGTCGACTCGGAAGTCCTGATGCGCGAGGGTACGCGTAACACACGCTTTGAGAGTTCGATGAATGAGGTAAGTTGTGCCAGACCGGGTCCTACTTATGTGACAAGACTAACCAATGGCAGGATCAACACAGAGTATTGAACGTGTACCTCAACGGTCTGACGGAAGCAGCACTGAAGGCTAGGCTACAGGACCCTAGCAGAATTGAGATTCTCTACAATCATCCGAAGGAAAACGACGAATTTTATGAGCTTAGCCTTGAAGGCAAAGCACAGCTCAATCCCGACCTACAGGGGTGGATTCACGAGGCAGCAGGAAGAGGGCACCGACGCGAAGTGCGGGTGCGTCGTACGACCAACAAGGTGACAGGGGAAGTGACGGCTCAAATCATCAAGACTCGGGTGGCGGACAAGGAGATCTACAACCCGGACTTCGACTTCGACTTTCGTATCTCCATCAGCCTTGAAACCAGGTGGGAGGGGGCGAAAGAGCATCTCACACAAGTGGCGGAGAACCGAGGTCGAAACAAGGACAGAGTCAGTTACCGACATATGATATACCAGATCGACCTCACTCAGGTCACATACGAAGGGTCAGATCGCAAAGACCACGAGCTCGAGGTGGAAGTGGCAACGGAGTCGTTAAAGCAGGAAATTGAGAGACTGAGAAGGAATGATCCCAACAATCAGGTGGAAAGAATGGTGACGGGGTTGGTTGATAACGTTCGGTTACTCTGCAGGAAGGGCAGCGTGGGGTGAGCGGGGTCGGGGAAGCGATCTAGGAGCTGTCCAGGCATGAGCGAGCATAGCGAGAAGCGAATATGTATTCTTAGCGATCTACGACATTGTAATATCATTGATACCCTGAATGAGATACTCTTCTGCCTTCAAGATCCTCACATGTAGGGCAGCATCCGCGTTGTAGTAAGAAGGTCTGCCGAGCAAGGCTCGCAGCCTCGTACGTCCTAGCGCAGCCTTGCGGTGTGAGCAGTAGGCTTCTGCATGATGGCGTACCGCTGGGACTGCGACCGGAGTTGTTGACTGCAGGCGCATTCTGAGGAAATGCAGATGTACTGTAGATGCCTCTTTCACAGGTTGAGACTGGCATAACTTTCACTCATTCAACTTTACACTGAGCGCGACCTCCTCTTGTCTGCGCCTCCCACCCGCGTTTCAATCTCGAAAGGACACCTGCACTTGCAGTCCTTATTCCTCCGTTGTCATCGATTAATCACACGACTCCGTCATCACTCAACTGGCACAACATTCGGCCCTCGACGTGCCCCCAGCATCGAATCTTCATTACATCTACTATTGCTAAAACATGGTTGGCCTTGTGTCGGCCGCAGGCCTGATCGGCTTTCTCTCAGAGCCGGAGCCAGAGTTGAGGAGTTTTGCCCTGAAACAGCTGGACAGTCAAGTAGATCTACTATGGACTGAGATTGCAGGAGCAATAGGCGAGATGTATGTACTACCCTTGATAGATATTCACGTCTAACACGAGGCAGAGAATCGCTGTACGAAGATGACTCGTTCGCAGATCGCCCTCTGGCCGCCATCGTGGCGTCGAAAGTCTACTACCACCTACAGGAATATAACGAGAGCATGGCCTTCGCGCTAGGAGCCGGGAAACACTTCCGCCTGGATCGAGCAGGCGAGTTCGAGGAGACCATAATATCCAAATGCATCGATACCTTCATCGCCCTCTCCGCCAACAAGGACCCAACTTTGGCAGCTGCCGCCACCCCTGCTCAACTCGACACCACATTCGCCCAGACAGAGGGTGCTGCGAGCATGTCTGCCAGTTTGACCTCTCCAGTCACTCCTTTCTCCCAGTCTGTCTTACCCTCCAAGTCTCTACTTTCGAGGCAGGACACGAATGCTTCCTTCGACCCGCTACAGGGCGACTTTGTTGGTCCTGAAGGGAGCCCGGAATCCATCATCCAGCAAAGAGGCTTGCAGAAACAGTTGAACGCTGTAATCGAGAGGCTGTTCGAGAAGTGCTTCCGAGAGCAGAGATACAGACAAGTCGTCGGTATTGCCGTCGAAGCACGAAACCTCGACATCCTGCGAAGGGCCATCCTAAGAGCTTCAGAAGACGAGAAAGCCGACAGCGAAGAATTAATGGACTACGTCTTACATATCTGCATGAGTGTCGTGCAAGAGCGAGGTCTACGGAACGAGATCCTCAAGCTCATTCTCGACCTGCTGAACGACATTCCCGAGCCCGACTACTTCGCCATTGCCAAATGCGTCGTCTACCTCGACCAGCATTCCCTCGCTTCCGATATCCTGCGCAAGCTCATTGACAAGGGCGATGCTAGGTCATTGGCTGTGGCATACCAGATTTCCTTCGACCTCTACGACAACAGCACTCAAGAGTTCTTGCGCAAGGTGCGCGAAGAGCTGGCAGACATGCTCCCCGAAGATGAGAAGGAAGACTCTGCGGAAAAGACGAAGGATGAAGAGAAGGCGGGCGAACAGCTACAGTCGGAACTGCAGGACTCTGCTAGTGCTTCAAAATCCAAGCCAAAAGGCAACACTATCGAAGATGAAGATCAGCAAGAAGCCATCAAGTCGTGTCGAGATATTCTCGACGGTCTCAAGTCGATACATCTGAACATCGAGTTCCTCAACAAATCAAATCGGGTCGACATCTCCATATTGAACAAGATCAAGGACAGTCTGGAGGCTAGAAATTCCATTTACCATACTGCTACAACCCTCTCCACTGGCTTTATGCACGCCAAGACTGCCAACGACAACTTCTTCAGAGATAACCTCGAGTGGCTGGGCAAGGCCATCAACTGGTCAAAATTCACCGCCACAGCAGCTCTCGGTGTAATTCATCAAGGCAACATCAACCACGTGGACAGGTTACTTAGTCCCTATCTGCCCAAAGGTCCTTCAGCTGGGCCTGTACAGGGTTCTGCCTTCAGCCAAGGTGGTTCACTTTACGCATACGGCCTGGTCTGCGCCAATCACAAAGGCAAGGCTGTTGACTTCATCCGAACCAAGTTCAAGGAGGCCACAGACGAGATTGTCCAGCATGGTGGCGCTCTTGGGCTTGGCGTTGCAGGCATGGCTTGTGGCGATCAATCAGTCTATGATGATCTGAAGCAGGTCCTGTATTCGGATTCTGCCATCAACGGTGAAGCTGTTGGTCTTTCCATGGGTCTTGTCATGCTTGGCTCAGGCAATGTTGGCGCACTCTCCGATATGGTGCAATATGCCCATGACACACAGCACGACAAGATTGTTCGCGGTCTTGCCATGGGTATGGCCATGATTATGTACGGTCGACAAGAAGGCGCAGATGAAGTCGTTCAAGGTCTGCTCAACGACCCAGATCCAACTTTGCGCTACGGTGGTATCCTGACAATTGCCATGGCCTACGTCGGTACCGGCAGCAACAAAGCAGTCCGAAAGCTCCTCCACGTTGCAGTTAGTGATGTATCCGATGACGTCCGCAGAATCGCAGTCCTCAGCTTAGGCTTCATCCTCTTCCGCAAGCACACCTCGGTACCGCGAATGGTGGAGCTTCTCGCCGAGTCGTACAACCCACATGTTCGGTATGGTGCTGCCATGGCTCTAGGTATCTCTTGCGCCGGTACCGGTCTTGAAGAGGCAATTGATCTCCTCGAGCCTATGCTCAAGGACCCAACAGACTTCGTCCGACAAGGCGCTCTGATCGCTCTTGCCATGATCCTAGTACAGCAGAACGATGCGCTCAACTCCAAGGTCAGCGAAATTCGCAAGAAGATGATTAAAATTGTTGGTGATAGACACGAAGATGCGATGTGCAAGTTCGGCTGCGCAATGGCGCTTGGTATTATCGATGCTGGCGGAAGGAACTGCACCATCAGCCTACAGACACAGACTGGTAACTTGCATATGCCGGGCGTCATCGGTATGGCCGTTTTCATCCAGTATTGGTACTGGTTCCCTCTTGCCCACTTCCTCTCATTGTCCTTTACACCCACTGCAGTCATCGCGGTGGACCAGAAGCTCGAAGCTCCAGTTTTCAAGCTCCACTCTAACACGAGACCGAGTCTGTTCGATTATCCACCAGAGGAGACGGCCAAGGTTGACACTGGGCCCGAGAAGATCAAAACCGCAGTTCTCTCTACAACCGCCCAAGCCAAGAGGCGAGCCGCGAAGAAGGAGAAGCAACATCGTCGAGATAGTATGGACGTTGATCAGCCTGTTACCCCGAAACTCGAGAAGTCGAAGACCGATGAGGAGAAAGACAAAATGGATACTGACGAAGCTGTCAAGGACGATGACGCGACCATTACAGAAGACAAGAAGGATGATGATGAGAAGAAAGAGAGCAAGAAGGAAAAGAGAGAAAAAGAGAAGGTTGGTTATGAGCTCTCCAATATGAGCAGAGTCCTACCTGCACAACTGAAATACCTTTCCTTCCCTGACACACGGTATCAACCGGTCAAGAAGCCAATTACAGGGGGTGTTGTGGTAGTTCTCGATACACAAGAAGACAAGGACCGGGACATCATCCCTCTCACGGTGTCCAAGAAGGTCGTACCACCCGCCCCATCGGTTGGTCAAACTGGGCAAGGACAGGGTGCAGCAGCACCAGTTACCCCTGCTAGAGGCATTGGTGCGGCTGGAACCGCTACGGTGGGCGCCGGTGCTGCGGCTGCGGCCGGTGTTTTGACAGCAGTGGACGAAGATGATGAAGGTGGCGAAGAAGCTGAGATGCCAGCTGAATTTGACTATGAGACTGACAGCGAGTGAGACGTCCGGTTAACTTCGAAGCCATATCCCGCAAGGACGCTGGGGCAAACATGTATCTGTACTATACAATAGATCGTACTTTCTCATGCTAGGTCTTTAGTCACCACGCTACAGAGCTCGAATAACCCATGCCCCGTATGATCCTACTAAACAGCTAAGTATCACGAAGTATATACCAATTTAATCTTTGCTATGATCGCACCGTGAGCTCACCAGTGTGGATGTACATACACATACACATACGCATATATACATATATATATATTTATACGCGCGTTATATACCTGTTTGTATTTTATGCTTATACGCGAAGCAGTCACATCGTTAAGCTACCTAGCTAGCCAGCCAGCGCTCGCTCGTGGAGCTATTAATGTGATTGATGTTTGAGTGACAGACGGTCACTTCTTGGTCTTAATGTTAATCTAAGTCTAGGTCTACGGTACGGTATGTTGAGAGGGATGGGGTGGACTGTGCTGTGGAGTGCTGTGCTGTGGAGTGGACTGGAGTGATGACGGATAGTATGGTACGGTACGGTGCGGTATGTTGAGAGGGATGGGGTGGACTGGACCGTCTGGTCTAGTCTAGTCTAGTCTGGTCTGGTCTACACTGTGGTCGTCTGGAGTGGTGGATTTGGATTGGATTTGGATTGGATCGGATCGGTGAGATGCGGTAAGTATGTAATCTAATTAGCCGGCGCGTGGTGGGATGGGGATGTGAGAGCGAACGGTTGGGCGGGGCGGCACGGTGATGTGCGCACGGATCCGGGTTGTGTTGTAGTTGGGGGTTATGCACCGTTGATCGGGTGTCGGGGCGGTGCTTCACTGGCTGCCGTGGCTGGTAATTAGGGGATGGCCAATCAAGTGAAAGTGAGGGAAGGACATCAGGCACGCGACGCGGCTGTGGGAATAGAATGGGATGGGATGGAATGGGACTGGGGACGCGAAAGGGGCTGCTACTTTGCTGTAGCTGGACCGGACCCGAGGAGGAAGCAGCCAGCGCCGGTGCGGTGCGGTGCGGTTGTGGTGTGGACCTGAAACGGAGACGGGAACTGAAACGAAGAGAGCGGGCCGGGCCAGGCAGGGCAAGGCAAGACAGTACCCTGGCGTCCGTCGAAGATATTGCAATTGCAGTTGCACTGTACTAGTGCTTTCTCACAACGCCAGCCCAACAACAGCGTGGACGACGGCCAACAGCGGCAGAATGGCCCTGTAGGCGTTCATCTTACCCCACTCTCGAATCAAGCGCTCGGTCTCCGCTCTCTTATCGTCTACATCTGCGCTTTTCGCTCCGTTCTCGTCGACCTCGGTCTCCTGGCGCACGACCTCCTTGACGCGCGAGTGGAGCGCGCTGTTGACAGGTTTCAGGGCTGTGAGGGTGAAGACCATCGCGCCTGCGCTGAGGAGTGTCGCTACGGCGTAGCAAGTTCTTTTGAGAGTCGTCGTGTCTGAAAGTGGGAGATCAAACGATATCGGACCGGGCAACATCACGGCGCAGAATAGATAGCATATAGCCGCGCCAATTGTGCATGGGGGGAGCGTGTGCATGCCTTTGCTGAAGAGGTGGAACCATTGGCGGAGGAGATAGCTCGATGTGCTTGGACTGCCTGTGCGAGTGTCTTGGGAGCGCAGTGTGTGAGCTGTATTCGTTGCGCCTGTGTCGAGGGCTGATTCCTGTTCGTCGCCTACGCCGCTGTCGAGAGGATGCGTTGGGGCCTTGGCGGTGCGGAACTGCTGGTTCTTGGCGCCGGGTTCGAGCTCGAGGGGCGGGAAGAGGGGCGCGGTGGTTGGGAGGAGGATTGCTGGGATGGCGGTGTAGGAGAGGGCGAGCGAGCCGATTGAGAAGGTTGTGCTGAGGCAGAGGCCTAGGGAGGTTGCGAGGAGGATGGATGGGGTTGTAGTGGACATTTTGGAGGTAGGAAGGGAGTGTTTGCTTGTGAGAAATATGGTTGAGATGAATGGATGCAGTCTGTGCTGATAATCTCAACCGTTCAATGGGCAGAAAGGGGAAGAGGTATGGTATACCGTTAGCAGTCAGCTCGTTCAGTCGAGCACTTGTGAGGTGCGTGCAGAGTTTGCTTTGCCCGATGACGGCCACAAGCCACGAACGTCATGCATTCTTCACAGAATAGCATGTGCTGATTCTTGTAGACGGTGACAAAAGCATCGTGGCCATAGCGACGCATGATAAGATGTACGAGTACACGCAATAGGGGGATGGGAGTCGTGGAGGGATGAGCATTGAGATGATGAGGTGGTGCGGAGGCAGTATTATTGTCCAGGATTCGCTTGATCTAATTTGCTACGCCACCCGCCTGAGCATTTGTACCCACCACGTGGTTCACTTTCCGCTCTTCATTATCGGCAAGGAATGCTGCAGGATATCTTTGAGCACAGCCGTAAGTGCTATATGGAAGCCGAGTCTTAGATATGATTCTCTCGAACATTAAGATCTTAAGTTTCTGCCTAAGGCATCAGCTTCATCAAAATATGCATCTGATTACAATATATGGAAGGTTGAGCGATGTATCATTTCCGAGGCGGAGGAGATACAGTTTCGAACTACTTGGTATGATGCATTTAGCTTAGTTGCTGAATGTATCAACTTGTAGGCGGGAAGGATATGCTTTGCTCTGAGAGAAATCCTAGCAATCGTAGAACAGACAAGAGCACATTGAAATAATGGCGATGTTCAAGTTCGCAGACATTACGTATCATTCCCTCTATCTTACAGAACTCCGTGCTATGCCAAGTCGCTGTACAAGAACATTCCGGGGCTTAATATGCAATTTGTTTCCCAATTCTTCCACCTGATTCAAACAATGAATACAAGTTCTTCTGCATGCCCAGAATAAGACATGATCACGATAGCAAAAATGCCATAACAAAAGCAGCACCTGCCACGGCCATGCTACTGATCCTTATAGCAGGCGCAGCATTACCGGACCTTCTCCGTTCCGTCCCACAACAGCTGTCTCGGTTGTAGTTCACACCATTTGCATCAGCCGCAACCTGAAACACACTGCCGTTGAAGCTGCCAATGTTGTAGAAATCAACCAGAATGAAGTTCGGCGGTCGTCCATCCCACATGGCTTGGCAACTTTCACTCATGTTGCCAGCAGAGCCGTAGCCCGTGACCGCATTCGTCTCGTTTAACTCCGTGGATGCTGGAATATCTATGTTCAGACCCGCGATTTGGATGTCAACATTGAGATTGTGGTTGGCCATGTACATTCTGTCTAGCGACGTTTCACGTCCTAGATGTGGTGGTCTGTCCTGAGTACATGGGAAGTCTCGATCTGTTGGCGAGAAGGGCGTCTCCCACATGTTCGCGAATTCATCGAGGAGCCAGGGGATGGCGGTTTGGTCGGCTTCATAGTCGAGCATTATTACCACACGTTTCCGGGTCAGGATCATCTCCGCAAGTGTTGGCCACTGGTCAATGCTCATGGGGACGGTGGGTGGTGTGTAGACATAATCTTGGAGGCCGGAACTGGAAATTGGATCCGTGAAATTTTGGGGAGTAAGAACGTCGCTGTTGCCCATCAGGATCGTGACGACATCGTAGGGGTTTTGATCAACCCACTCGCGGACTGTTGTGAGATAGTCGACTAGTGGTCCGGCGTTGAGGAGATCGCAGGTCGAATGGCAGAGTAGCAGGGGAGACGTATCGTTCGGCTTGTGGACTTGGAATTGCAGCATGCGGATACCGTCGTTGAGTTGTGTTGTTACGTCCAGGGCTTGGTTCGCAGCGATATTGCCCTCGATATTGAATGGGGAGTTGTGGGCTGCAATCATGGTTATATTGCTGTATTTGCGAGAGCAAAATTCGGCGTAGCCATTGCAGGGTTGGGTGTTCGAAGGCCGGGCAGATGACGAAGTGGCCGTCCCTGAGGACGTCGAGTTGTTGCGACTGGCGGTGAGGAGGGTCTCAGTCGCCTCAGCTGTCACTATTGTTGTCCCATTCGTCGTTATGGTTTGATTTTGTGCATCCGTTGTGCCACCCGACGTCGATGTAGGTGCTCCAGAAGATTGAGACAAATATATCGTCGTCTCGTAGACCTGATACGTCCCTGTGGCTGTCGGCTCTATATCTTGGGTTCCTGATATTACGATAGATGAGCCCGTAGATTGAGCTGATTCAGTGGATTGCGTGGATTGCGTGGATTGAGATGATTGAGCGGCTCCGCTTACTGCAAGGGCAGCAGTCACCACGAACGTGGTTAACAACATCGTGAGTGTAATAGCAATCAGGTCGTGAGATGCCTCCTTCGGCTTTGTTACCAATGCGTTGCTCGACTTAGAAACCAAGCACACAATGTATACGATATACGCGGCGGCACCAAGAATTATACACTGGCGTTCGAAAATCGGATGAATGAAGACGTGAATAGAAGACTGAGTGCGTTGTTTGCCTGGAGAATCTGCAGCACTGCGATGCACGAAACTCACGACTAGGAAGGCTCGGAAGGCAACACCAAAACTATAATCATCTGGTGGGGCGTAATTGTAGGTCAATAATTCTCTGTACTACTTGAGGTGATGATGTTCAGAAGATGACCCCCGACGCGTCTGCTCATGCTACCACAAGCATTGGCAACACGAGGTAGACAGTGGCCGTGAAATGTCGCCCGGGCCGTTGACGTCATTCTCGGATCTCCAGGCTACCAGCTGCACCTGCAAGACAAACTCATGGTCATGATTTGCATAAGTGGAGCATTAGCATGTGTCGATCTGAGGCTCAGACTAGGATGGGCAATCAGATCATGAAAATAGGTAGGGTTTAGTTAAATGATCAGTAAGGATAAGAATTGTGCAAGACTGAATAGCGGGAAGTGACGTCGCTGTGGCTTTCACTTTGCTAAGGATCTTTCGACAACCGTTTTCCCAAGCTCCAGCATGAGAGTTCGACATGTCGGATAAACATAGTCGACCAATGCAATGCTGAGAGCAGGGATCCGTCAGACGACTTAGCTGGTGGTGATGTGCATGACGCATGGCGAGAACGCGCAACGCAATAATTTAGCAGTTGTGCTTGCTGTCGACTCGAACTTCTCAATACCACACCACCTGACACCACTGACCTTTCACGACTCGTCGTCAACATCACATGCATAACGTGCAGAGGTCGTTAAACCGCTGTACAACCCATCATATCTCTACCCTCGGCACCTCGACGAAATGGCAATCTTTGGCAGAAGGAAGAAGGAAGAGCAAGAGGCTGGCGTCAAAGATAGAGACAGTTCAGAAGACACTCTAAACGATGAGAGGGCTTTCTACAAGAAACCGACCGGTCTTCGCATATTCATCGCCCTAGTCTATCTCATCGCCGTCATCTTCCTGATTTTGGTAGAGATCGGCAACATCAATAAGAAAGCGGTCATTAAAAATACCTACTTCCTCAGAATCAACCTAGCAAACATCATACCAGAGTCTGTCCCGAACGCAGTCCTCATCAACACCATCGCCCAATCACTGGGTCTGCATGATTTCTATCAAGTGGGTTTATGGAACTATTGTGCGGGATACAACGGCGAGGGAATCACCTATTGCTCGCCGCCGACGGCTATGTATTGGTTCGACCCAGTCGAGATCATTACGAGCGAGTTATTGGTTGGCGCAACAATATCTCTGCCAACGGAACTTACCGATGCCCTTAGCCTCGTCCACACTGCTAGTACATGGATGTTTGCGTGTTTCATCGTCGGCGTCTGCCTATCCTTCCTGTGCATATTCCTGGCACCGCTGGGATTTTCAAAAAAGCCCAGATGGTCGCACAAGGCAAGACGCATCTTTCTCCGACAATTGCCCATCACCGTTCTGACGGGATTGGCCTTGCTGTTCACTGCAGTTGGCGCAGTCGTAGCAACGGTCATGTTTGTGATCTTCAAGAACAAATTCTCTGAACAGGCAGATTTCAATATTGAAGCCACGTTGGGCACGCAAATGCTGGCATTTGAGTGGATTGCTGTTGGCATGACTTTGATCGGATTCCTCATGCAGCTCGGTACTTGCTGTGGTGTGTGCTGCTGTACGGGCAAGAGGAAAGCCGAGCGCAAACGGCAGTCGGCAATCCAAGAGAAGCACTGAACGAAATGAATGTGACCGAAGGCTGATGAAGCATATTGCACGATCTTGGCGTTAGGAAAGGATGGAACTACCCTTGGACATTTTGAGCATCTTCAAAGACCTATGTACGATATTCTTAGAAGGAATGATGACATTCAGTCCTGCATTCCCAGAACCGCGCCGTCCTCATCTATCGCACTGTTGACAGCTCCGAACAGGCGGACATGCAGATGTTGGTTGGAGCAAGTGCTCTTAACGCTAACTCGAATGTTGACATTGACTTTTGGCACACAACGGGTGTGCTTCTTGGTGAGTAAGGGCGAGCTGTGCAGCCGATACTAAGGTCTCGAGCTAGGCACGACCAATGTGGGTGCCTCTCTGTCCGTAATACTAGCCTTATGTAGCTACGTTATCGATCTGATCGGCACCATTTGCCCATCACAGCACGGCAAACGCACTGACGTAGCTGACGCTACTGTCCTTGCCAGTGAAGACGTCGCTACTGCGCTCGTACCGCATGAATCGGAATCGTCGTTTCAGCCCGCCTTGAGAGCCTTCATCATCTGCATTCTGCTTCTCAACCTCTTCGACGCCTGCCATGAATACGCCAATAGGATGGCGACCACATACCGTATTTGCCGTTTCCTCGATGACATGCGCAAACTCGTTGTATTTGCCAGATGCAATGGCACACATGCAAGCTCGGTCAACCTCAGCTATGCTCTCGTGTATCCTCGGATTTGACGGAGCTTTCGAACCTCTTACCATCATGCCCTGTCGCCAGTCGTGCTGCTTGTGAACGTCAAGGCTTGCAGACTGAACACCAACCCCATTTGGCAGTGTAGATGGTGAGGTTGCCGGACTTGGTGCATCTGCAATGTAGTAAGTATAAGAGAACCTAGCACCCCAGTGGCAGAAGTCCGACGAGATGACGAAGGCGTTTGTCTCGTCTGCAATATATGGTGCAAGCATCTTGCCCAAGGCACGCTCGGTATTCATGTTTGTGGCACCAATCATAATTGGAACGAGAGGAGGATAAGAGGAGACAGGCTTGCCCGGGTACAGCTTCTGCAGGAGGCGATGCAGGTAGGGCAGTTGCATCTCAGCGCTGTGCTCATCCTCATCGACCGACTTTGAAATTGTACTGAACTTTACGTTCTGATTTCCTGCCGGGATGGACAGATTTGAGAGCTCCTTGATAGTTTCGAGATCCAGAGGGAGAGGCTCATCAGAGAGTGGGGTCCGGTAGCCTCGTACCGTTGGCAGTGCTGCTGTTCGAAGGTGGTAGTGGTGGGAAGGATGCAGTATGAATACTCGTTTCGCCTTAGACAGGTCAAGGCTCTTGTAAGCCCATGCTGCTGCAGGTCCAGAATATGCGTAACCGGCATGAGGTGATATCACTACACGAGCTCCTGGCAGAGGCAGTTTCCCGTCCGGAAGAGCATCAGCAGGTACTTGGCTCAGCCATTGGTCGAGTTGTGAGGTCAATTGCTGACCATTCGAGGAGTACCACGACCCTGCATGATCTGCTTCTCGCACGGCCATGTTGTGCCGATTCAGAAGTGCTTTATCAGCTCAAGTCGAAAGATCCGTGCAGCAACACTGGAGAGCTAGGCTGTATTTACCGTCAGAGAGGTGGCCTTTGCTCGAACAGAATTTCCAATGTTCCTATAGAAAGAGTCAGTGTCTCTCGTACTTGCTCTCGTTATGAATCTGGAGTGGTGCTGGTCACGAACAAGGGAGCACCAAAGGCTGCCGTAGGTCGTGCAACTTTACGCGAGAAGGCTGTCCAAGCGAATCATGACATCAGCCGGGAAAGTATGATTTTGTGAGCCCAGATTCACTGCTATCGTTGCCGCTGATGGCTGTATTTCTTTAGCAGGCGTTTTGAGAGATCATTATTTTGCTCAGCAATTACATGACATGGCCGTACCGTTCCAGCACATGAATTTCCGTAAACATACTGCAGCTAAAGTATAACAAGAAGGGCTGGTAGAATCGCGACCTGAACGCGTCGCGTATCGCGTAAGAGTGTTGAACGCGTCACAAACAGAGCCCCCGAGCGAATCTTCCTCTTTCTACTACATCCATACTACAGCACTAAGTAACGGTCACGGATTCGAAAGATGAAGCGAAAAGCAACCGCCTTGGATGAGAACCCTTCATGGGACTCTTGGTCGCCGTTATCAAATTCATCAACGTCCTCATACAGATCGCTGGATGAGAAAGCCGTCGCTACTCTCCCATGGACATTCACTTCTACCAGAAATCACGTCAACGACCACTTAAATTTCAGGACGAAAAAGCGGTTACGGGACAATCGCCCGGATCTCGAGGCAGTACACCAAAACACTCTGGCGAAGCTGTTTGGTGCCCAACGACAACATCCGACTACTGTGCTAGATGAACACCCCAGGTTTACACATAGCGTACACGAGTACGATCCCACTCAATCATCATTGGGGTCGACCGAGCCTGCCCAGCGTAGCTTGCATTCGTTCTTCAACATTGGGCAGTGTCAAGCTCCAGCTAAGCAATCACCGGCTTCAGTGCAGCAGCGGGCGGATGTTGCTTCCAGTGCTTGCGAAGACTGCGGTAATGATCTCAATCAAGCTGCAAGTCATCAAAACCTTGATACGCAGATGATGGACGTCGGCCAGATGCAGCAGCCATTACTGGATGAGGATTACGAGTGTGCTGTTTGTAGCCGGAATATCTGCGATATGTGTGCTGTTCGAGGTGATCGACGCATATGCCTTGAGTGTGCGATGCCTGGGTCAGGCTAAGGCACGGAAAGTTAGATGATCAAGATCGGAGATCACACTATCATGACCCAAAACTTCATCAAAGGCTCGAGCATGATGCCGGCGTGTTACCGTGCGGAAGACATGGAAACGGGGTTCCTTGGGGATACTATCGCTTCGGCACCGCATATTCAATGAAAGTCCCTCGAACAGGCAGCCTCCAATGTGAAGCTAGCAGCATCAGCCAAGTATGCGAAGTCGAGGATTGGCCGCAAGGATTCCCTGGCCGTGGAACTTGTCAGATGCGGCTGATGGTACCTCTAGAGTGCATGATCGTGCTCGAACAAGCTACATGGGGTGTTGAGGCACACACGGAAGGTCGCACTTTGGCATTTCTGTTTACAGGGTTCAATGTTAGTGTACAGTGGCCAAAGACTGGACGTCGCTGATCGACCTGGGGTAGGCGCCACCACGGACGACCAGCGGAAGTTTCCTGCTCGGGGATTCATTGCAGATCATGCGATGCTCCGATCAAGTGAAGTGCTCTTGATCTTGTTGGGAAGTTCTCCGACGTGGAAAGACGTCAGGACACATACACTACCACTAGTAGATGCGACACGCACGCGCTCTACGATGAAGACACCTGCAAGACCTGCTGATCTGGTAAGGGCTTGCAGTGATCAAGTGTCGTGAGCAGCAGCTTCTCTACTTGCCGCCCTTTGTCAGCGACTACATGATGCTGCGACCGAAAGCGTTTGAGGCTAAAATGGCGGCTCAGGTCATTGGCAGCAGCCTCTAGGGACAGGGTTGGTACCTGGAAAGCACCAGTTCCGTAAGCCCAAATCGCCATTGTACCAATAACAAGCCTCTTTGCTGTTCGGCTGAAAATATCATGCCATCTTTTCCCGCTACAAGTAGCAATGCAAGGCAAAGAAGCTCTGACATGGGTGCTTGTAGGTCTGGCAGGCCTTCATGCAAGCTGTTGGACTATTTAAGTTTGACGCTGGCCAGGTGTACCAATTTTGACATGACTCGTTATCCGAAGGCTGATCTTTTTGAGGTACATCATTTGTACATCCTCCCACTCCTTGGCTGTTTGAATGCCCGTTGTAGCATTCGGCTGGTGGTTGACGTGCATGTGCGCTAGTCAGGCACAGGTCGAAGGCGCGCGATGATTGGCTAAACACCGCAGAAGGACGTTGATGAGAAAGCCACCAATCAAAATGGTGAAGATCATTTCGTCCACAACACCAAGCTTGCGGTTCAGCGCTTAACGTCGAACCATTCATCATCTTCTCTACGCGCCCAT
>Ga0210040_10004519_pt1 | contig 18142 bp, 6 predicted proteins | sample CryGeyCG12114_NA_FD_185462 | JGI IMG/M metagenome (GOLD analysis project Ga0210040, IMG submission 185462) | Groundwater microbial communities from aquifer - Crystal Geyser CG19_WC_8/21/14_NA (SPAdes) (version 2) | ecosystem: Environmental > Aquatic > Deep subsurface > Groundwater | place: USA...
AGGGGTCGCTTCGACAATTCGCCATGCTATTGTCGGAAACCTCTGTCTTACTGTAGCCAAAGTGTCTGCGAAATTTGAAAATCAGGTAAAATATTTCTTAATGGATTGAACATGTATTCTATCTCCAAATAGAATACTACCAATGTATAAAGTAAAGTTATACACAAACCGAGCTAATGAAACCAGAAAAAGCGACATTTTTTCTGGTCAGTGGTCAGTGTTCCTTGAAATGATTTGAGATGCTCAAAACTAAAATATCTAGTGCAGTCCCTGATAATTTTGATACCCCTTCCATGCACAGGCTACTATTCCAATTATAAATAGTTCACACAATCAAATAAATTGTAATCGTTGACGAAAATTATCCTGTTGACTGACAGACAGGTGTTCCTTATCGGCCTTATCCACTATATCCACAATAATGAATGAATTTGGTTAAATAGCACATGAAGATGAAATAGTTCCCGCAGTCTCAACAAATTCAACCCATTGAAAAATTACTTATGACAATAAGGCAAAAAATAGAAGATAGCAACTGAACTCAATGTCATGTTTCGCTCTTCCTTTTAAAGTTGAGTAAAAAACCATAAAAATGACCAAATCCCAATCCTCCCTTCCCTGGTCCCTATCACATATCTACAATATGCTCATCGACTATTATACACATATATATCCGACTTTTGTAGCTCAGCGTTGCATAGTTTATAGGAGTAGTGCCTGCTAAATTAATGTAAGGTGTCGGAAAGTATAACTTACAATTTGTCCTTCACGATCGCGAGGGTTTTAGGTCTAAAGTTCAATTTGTAATTAATAGGAAAGGCAAAACAATCTCGTAAACGTAAATAAACACATAATGTCTTATTGAAGTCGGTAATTATATTTTATTGAGTTTTCAGTTTTGTGTTCACAATTCTTTAGAAATCAGTGAGTGAAGGTTTTTTGCTTTCGTTTGTATTGTATGGTGTGATTATTTTATCTATAATTAAGCAAAAGTGATTGATTTTTTGAAGTAAAATTAAGGTTTTTGAAATTAAATTGCGCAATCTGGATTTTTAGATATATTCATCACTCCACTTTTAATATGGAGTAGAAGTCTGTTTCTTGTGCTAGTGAAATTCAAAGTAAGTAGCCCAGCTAGTAAAATTTTGAGTAGATTTTGGATTTGTTAAGGTATATATAGAATAGTATTTTAGGATTAAGGAATAAGAATTGGTATTGGTTAGCAATAATATTGCACTCATATTTTTAGCTCTAAAGTATAACTTGTGTTGTTTTTTGTTTTTTAGAAAATTGGGGGTGTCTCATTATAACTCGCAGTAAAAAGTTATGAATTCTAGAAGAAATCAAATGTTTTCAATCGATGATGCATTTGAGGAGGAGCAAACAGATGTCATTCGTGTTTACGGGGCGACGACGACCACAGAAAAATCGCCTTTAAAGCCTAAAAATGGATCTATACATGAAGGCGCTCATAACTCGTCTGATGTGTCTGGTGAGATGTTTATTTTGTTTAAGTTATGACAGTAAATTAATGCAACGAAACAGCAATACTGTCCTGTCACAAAATTGTCTCATGCAAAATATTTGTAATTTTAATTTGTAATCGAACTTTTTTTGTAAATACAGTTCGGATACATGATCCGAATCCGTTCAATGTTCGTCCCATTATCCGTGGTCTATCCAAATTAAAAAACGGAGATGACGTGAGTAATCCAAATGTTTAGATTTCTATTTAAAGAGATTCTTGGGATGTTCATAATCATGATGTTTTGTGTCTTCTTTTAGTCCGTTTCAAAAGACAGCGATTCCCTTATTACAGAGGGGCAAGAAAGTATTTTTGATCCGTCCATGCCATGGTGGCAGCATCCTAAGGTTCAAGAAAATTGTAAAATGGTCCTTGCTGCATTTCTTCTTCTTCTCATAGGATTAGGTAAGCATTGCCTATTGTATAGCTGGCTAGTATTAATGCAGGCTACATTTTTTAATGTTTTTATGCCATGTACTTTACTTTCACGTGTGAATGTGAAAATAATGTTTTTAATTATGAATTAGGACTCGCTGTTGCCGGAATAGTCATTGTTTTTCTTCCAATCAATGGACTACAGGGAGCAGTATTTTTCATAGCTGGCATTATTTGCTTTATTCCTGGAGCCTATCATGTCATATATATATATTTGGCAGTGAAAGGCAAAAGGGGATATGATTTCTATCATCTTCCTCTGTTTAACTAGCAGCAGTGTCTTGAATTCATCCACACCACATTCTTCTGATGATCATTTTGGATGATCAATTTCAGCCATGCTGGTGAGAGTCTCACAGTTAGGGCTTTTCAATGTTGTACTTTGAACTATTTAATGCACAACAAAAATATAGGATAAATTCCTTAGTTTTTCGACTTGACAAATTTTAAATGGACATCTGTATGGAGATCTGTATTTTTTCCAATTTGTACTTAAAGCAAACTTTTTGTATGAACAGCTGCTAAATTTTTTTGTCAGTAACATTTCTCAGCTGATTAGGACTGTCACTTCTAAGATGTATTCCTTATAATTTTATTGTTTTGAAGCGTATTTATTTTGTTGTAATAATAATAAATAGTACTTAATTCTTTCTTGGTACTCGTGGATATATCTGCCTGCGCACAATAAAAACGTATGCAACTATAACTGAATGATGATATATAAGATGTTAGTGTACTGCTATACTGTTACAATTACACTGGTTAGTATAAAATGTGCTGTTTTGTGTTGTGTACTTTTCGTACTTGTGGTATAGATGATGAACGTTTAGACTATTATTTTTTCGTCCACGTTATCAAGTTCAGACAGACGATATGAAGGTAAAATTAGTTCAAAAAAGCTGTAAAGCTACGGGATATTCTCATTGCAAAAATAATTTTAGGTACTTTTAAGATTTTTGTTTATATATTCTCAAGCACTAAAATAGGTAAGTTTTCCAATTTATCTAAATGAAAATCCTCGAAGTGACTTGTAATGCTTTATAATTCTTCAAATGAATGTAGGCTTCATAGATTTTATACACTTGCAATCGAAACAGATTTTAGTACACAGAATATGTAATGTGACCTTTATTTGGGTCTTCATATTGTATCAGGCCAGATTGTCTAACTCTGAGTGAAGCGTAGTATCTTCAGCTGATTCTCAATTTTTTCCGCTTGTGAATTTTTGTAACTTTTGTGTAATGGTCATTGCGCATCAGCTGAAATACGAGAGTGATCCTCAAAAAGCGCTTGAGACTGAAATTCTTTGGCTCTACTTTTCTTTCAGTTATAGCCATGTTGGAAAATATCCGAGCTTTTTTGCACTTGCATTGTTTATTATTCGTAGTATAACCATCCGAAATGGCTTCCGAGTTTACTTCCAATAGACTAGGGTTGGAATTATTCTGGCAAAAGTGTTGAGTCAGTCGATTCGACTCATTGCTTGTCGTTTTAGAAATTTTGCATGAGCGAGTTTGATTTTTAAAGAAAAATAATCTCTTTTATCTCATCAATATCAATTGAATTTCATCTTCTACTATCTGAAATATTTATAATCCTTAACTATTCGTCCCAGTGTCAATAATGGAGCATTCTGTGTAAAACGAGATTACCACTTAGTCTTTGAATGCATGGCTTTTTACCATTTCAGCAATAGCAGTCAACGAGTTTGAATCTAATTAGAGTTACTAAATTCAGATTAATTGTATTTCCCCAAATTGAATTGCCACTACACTTCCGTACGTAAATATATTGTTTATGTTCAACGGATTTGTTTATCAGTTTATTATTATTATTAGTATCAAATTTTTACTGCTCTTGTTATGCCAATTTCCAAAATGATTGTGAGAAAAGTGGCCAGTTTGTACTTTGTACTGTTTGTAGCTTGTAACAGCTAACCGCGCATCAGTAGGATATATATGAAATAGTAAATATGAAATCCATATGAATATCCTCTAGGATGCAATAATTAAGTTAAAGTTATAGCTGTTTTCATTTCTAAACGAAAAAGATTTGCAGTAAAATTCTAAATGACAAGTTCTGCTGTAGTTGCTACAGGACAATTCTGGTTATTATGAAGGCACCTTTGTAATTAGAAATAATTTTCATGTGTTTTTTTAGGCAACAGTTATTTGAATTAGCGTAAATTGTGTACAAAATGAGTACAAGGGTAATTTTTTAAGCTCTGGATAAAGCTTGCACAGAAGAAATCCTGATTAATAACTGTGAAACTTTCCTCAGAAAACTGCATCACAATGTGATATGGTATTTATTTCACCGTTAAATGTGTGCAATAATAAAGCTCTTGGTCTTATAAGTTTTTCCTAATTAAGTTACAGCATAAATAGTAACTAAAAATTGTGTACATGCTGATTGCATTTTTCTAATAAATTGTTCACCCGAAAAGAAGTTGACATTGCTTTTATTTTCACACAGTACATTAGTACATTACCGTTTAACGCACCATTAACAGTGCACGTATATAATAATTAATTCATCAAATTTCTCAAGTCTTTTTCCATAACTATTTATGTGGAACTAACAAAATTTCAATATTTGATGCAGACATTTCTATTTCATCATCAATGCATATCTATCCAAATGCAAACAAAGGTCTCAAAATTCAAAAATCGATTAATTTATATCCCTATAGATTCTTAGAGTTGTTAGAATTCGCCAACTCCTCTCAAAATATATGCCACTTTTCTCAACAATAAAAAATCCCACTTCTAGGCCTCATTCACAACCAAGGAAAAAACAACACAAAGAACTTTTAGCATGGGCTCACTCACTTTTATACTAATTTTATTTCCATTCTGCCATTCTGCTCATATACTTATCAGTGCATTTTCACTACACACACATCACTTGTATGTACATGCGTATGGAAGGCAACAAGACTTGCAGCCGTTTTAGATACATATAACATTAGGTACCACAGTTGCTAGTTTATAGCTAGTTGCTTCTTGCTGGTGCATTGTATGTAGAACGAAGAGAGGATTTTTTTCACCTTTTTCAAATTGTTAAAGCCACCACCATCTCCAACCATAGTCCATGCACTTGTCATTCAGTTTCCGTCCAAGCTTGTGAGTGAGAGGAGCTCCTTTAAAGTTTCCCCTAAAACTAACTAACTGCATTCAAGCGTTCATGGTTTACCACACATTTCTTCCCTTTAATTTTTTACCAATTTTTCAGTTCACAAGTGAAAAAGGTTCCAATTATCTCCAACAGTTACTCAAAACTCATAATCAGTCAGTATTTTGTGAAACAAATGGAGATTGAGAAGGACTCCACCTGTGTTTATATTTAGACCTAGTTAACTATAACTAACTAACTTGCTGCAGCGACTAACTATGTTTACCAGTGTGGACAATTAGCTACAATATAGCTGTGGTGGCAAACAAAGTTAATAATAGAAATCCAGTGGATATTCTACTTAACTAAATGACATACCACAAGTGTATGCACAGTGCGTGAGTACACACATGTGTGTGCTGTACCCGTTTTCTCCACTTGTCATCTGTGTGCTGTAAATGCGAGTTTTGTGGGTCTGAATCTTTGACTAGATACAGATACCTGAATTTGACATTAAGTGGAATATTATCATTGGGCTAAGGTATCCACCCGGATATTATACCTATCATTGGAGTTGAGTTATTCAGTCTCTTTGTGATAATAATCAGAGACCCACTGGGATCGGTGTACACATATTATTTGCCTGTGCCAGCCAAGTGTACATTGTGCATGTTGGGGAGACCATGCTGCTGGGAAACTTATGAGATGCACCTGTTATTGGCATTTAATCAACTGACGGTGTAGACAGTTTGTTTGCTTTTGTGGATGGGACAAAAGTGGGAAAGCGGAAGCTGCTTACTTAAGCTGGAATGAATTAATTTGCCCTGTTCTTGTGTGTGTGCATATAGACTAGTCTCGCTGGAATTGTAGCCGTCTATGGTCAATCTAAATATTGCTTTGTACAAACAATTGTTTGACCTTTCTGGAACGTGCAAGAATCCATTTATAGCTTCCTTGCTCCATTATGTGAACAGTGTGACTGTGTGGTGAATTATATTTACTACTGGAGTGGAGTGACCAATAGAGTTGCGTTGTTTAGTCAGTTAAGTTCAAGTGTACACTAGTGGAATCTACGGTAAGTTATATTCTTTGTTTTGTTATAGTTAGTAGTATTCTGTAATTATGGTATGGTGGCTGGCTGGTTCAATATTGGACACATGCGAATGAGTGCAGTGCACATTTTATTGTATGGATATTGTAGTTTGATGTTGTACTATGTATGTAGTGTGTAGTAAAGTCAAGTTGATTGCAAAAGGTGAAACGAGTTTGGTGCGCTGCAGTTTTTTGGGTGCTGCAATACATTGCATTGCTCATCTTTTTGGTGCAAGTAGGCACAGTAATGTGCATCACCTACTTGAACGACCTAAAACTGAAAGAAATGCAACAGGCTTGTTGAGATATATGGCTCGTCGGACTGTATGAGATACTTTCTTTGAAGATTGCACAAGAAATTTACTATTTTTTCTTGCTAACAGATGATAATAAAATCATCATCATTTATTGGTTTGGATTGTTGAAATAAGGTAATAATTTTATCACTGTCAGTTAGTTGGTTAGATAGAAATAATAACAATTCGCGTTGACAGGCTGTGTGCTAAATTGGCGAGTTTTTTTGGGTGCTGTAGTATAACTTACTAATAAATATTTGTTGTAAAAGTTTGGGATTGCTGAAATGCCACTTTTTTTAGTATTCCAGAATGAGATAATTTATATTGACTGTTAAATGGTGAAGATTCTAATTGGAGGTGTTTTAAAACGTTGTAGTTAGTTTCATATAATGAGGTTAATCATCCGCACACTGAAGAATAGTGGAAAATGAAGATGCATACATTTCTGGTATGTGTGCCACGCTGTGAGCTGAGGAGGCACAGTGGTTAATTCTTGAGAATCTTGCATGATGAACAATGATGTGAAGACGGAGTCAGATTAGAGTGGCTTCTTTTTGCATCCAACAACTCCACTGCTTGCATTAGACAGAATAGTTCGCCAAATCTGTAGACAGGGATGGATTTCTTTCTTTTTTTCCTTTAATGCATCTCCTTTTCTTAACCATATGATGATTCTAGCTCAAAAATAGTGTACAGCTACTAATAGATATAGGTCCATGCCACGAAAATGGAAAAAAGAGTGTCATGTCCTATTATCATTTCGAGAGCATCGCTAAATCCTTTGCAAGATTTAAATAAACTGCTATTAACACTGAAACTACAAGGCTGTGAGCTCTTTTCTGCAGTTTATTCACACTTTAAATACATGCATTAGTTTGTTGGTTCCCATTTTATCCACATTTCAATGCTCTCACTGACATTTAAGCGATTCGTATAGTATTTACCACCTAGTTTATTGAGAGATTTGCAAAAAAAATCTTTCCTTACGCATATATCTATCAATAGATTATTGTCTTACAATGGTTGCTACTTTATGAATCTTCATGCAGCAGTATTCAAACCCATATCAATATCAATACAACTAATACCAATATCTAAAGTTGCTATTGCAAACCAAGTGTAACTGTACCAATTTTTTTGTTCAAACATCGAACATGGGGAGTTAGACAAGTGTGAACAAGAAAATATTGTGAGGTGGTTCTTATTACAGCTACCACACATATGTATCCAGCCCTTGGTAAGAAAACAAGGGACGCTTGAAGATTTTACGTTTCCAAAACTTGTACTTCCCAATTCATTTGTATTAACCATGAATATGGTCTTTGACAAGAGAAATTGACCCATGTGGAAAACGTTTGTAAGCAATTAGAGGAGATAGATTTAAACTCCCATGATCATGAATTCATTCATTCAAGTTATGGTTAGAAAGAACCATATTATTTTGTAAACGAAAACATTCAACAAGTAAGTATGAAAGTAAAGTCCGTCACATTCTTTTCGGCTCTCTCAGGATTAGTTTACCTTCTAAGAATTGTATAATAAATGCTCATTTCTTGTGTCACCCAAACTCACTTACCTACTAAAAGTGTATGTACACTTGTTTGCCTATTGTCATAATATATCTTTTGTAAGTTGTATACATTCCTCCACACTACCTCAACGATTTCCAGACTTGTTGTTCCTTTGTGTCCCATAAAATGTAGGGAAACCACGTATGCTTTGCCATTGGAAAGGACGTTAATATTATTACATACATAAAGAGCATTAGTTGGCTTTAATATTAAGCTTAAGTTTCTTATCTACAGTGCTTTTCACAATTCACAAGAAGACCTTTTCCCATTGAACATTGGAAACCTTTTTGTGCTCCAACTAAACTTTTGCTTCAGGCCAATCTAAAATGAGTTAGTTGGGCTCTTGAAGCGTAGCTAGTGCAACTTAAGTTGCCTTCCGATTTCGTCAATCAATTCAATCCTCCTCGACCATAATGGACTGTCACATATTAAAATGGACTCCCCATGCAACATCTAGCCCATTCACTTCTCGATTGAGTCCAATATTTATGAGAATGATTGAATTCAAATGTTGTGAGCTATCAAAAGTTGCTCAGTGACTCACTTTGTTGGTTAGAAATTGTGTTGACGAATTCGTTCATTTCATGATTTCTAGCTTTCTCCTTTTATCACTCGTCTATAGCTATAGCTAATTTGCATCTTATCGCCAATACTGACTAAGCTAACTATAACTAAAATGAATATCAAGTATACGACGAGCCTGTCTTACATACATGAATGCTTTATTTATGTAGGATGGAAGAATGGAATTTGTTTGCGAATCTTTTTTCCACCACAATCATCATCATAACTTGTTAGAGGTTCAATCACTGTCATTATTAAATTGTTTCACATTCACAAGTCTATGATCTTTTGCACCCACCCTGTGTATTTACGACAAATGGGGGGACAAAGACCATGTCAGCAGGTCGCTTTTTTGCACAGAATGCACACATTTTGACACTAATGATAATACTATGCTGTGGTGGTGCCCTATCATTACAGCCAGGGTTAAGGTTGGAGTGCACTGTAATAATGTTTACAAAAAAGTATAAGAAAAAATTGTCAAGTCAGTAAATTTAAGGGGGACATGGGCGACAAGGGGCAATCATCTTATTGATTGAGTAAAAAAATGGTGTAAAATCCAGATTATTCTTCATGTTGTTAATCAAGTGGTAAGATTGAGTGACCATGATCAAGTTCGTTTGTGTACATACGTAGAGAGTAGAAAGTCTTGCAACTTTACAAGATCAACATTACGTGTTCTACTTTGAGAATTAGTATATATAATAGTAGTTGGCTCGTCAGTATAAGTCTTCGTAGCCAGTGGGTCGTCCAAGAGGTCATAAATTAACGGACAGATTCACTACATGTTGTACACAGGTGTAGTTAGTTGGCAGTAGTGCATATGGGCTGGGCACTGTCAAGATACAATTGCAACCACATGTTGTACATGCTGCATTGTATTAAGTATTTGTTAGTTAGTTAGTATCGTTGTTTTGGACGGTGGTGTGTGTTTGCAACCATTAGCATCTTTAGAAATGACGAGCTCCATTGTTGTTACTTACTAAACAGTAGGCAGGCAGAAAGTTAATCGCTTCAGGATATTCATTCAGATGTACAAACCAAATTTTATTCTGCAGTGGTTTGTGTGACGATGAAATTCAACATCCAGTGATGGATGACACATAATGATTGAATGAGATGGGTCTAAAATATTATATAGGATGAGTTGTATTGTTGCAAAAAAGATATAATATATTGCCTCTAGATCTGTTAATAGGTTTTTTAACAGTGCAGCTTATGCTAATGTAAAAATTCGAGCAATTGAATGTCTTAAGTCCTATGTTTATAAATACTATGCCTGTTGTCAGAATGAATCGGTCATGATGCATGTCATCTATGGTATATTTATGGTTTGTAGCTAGCAAGCTAGCTCAAATTGATTACTCATAAAGTTTTCAAGACTTAACTTTCTCGATCAACCTTTTTTATCGTTATGGGTTGGCTGGTTGGATACAAATTGGCACTGTTCAAACCTTTGCTCAAAATAATGCATATATTAGCAGTTATGGTGGGTTATAATGGCCCGTAGCCTTGTTCAATTTCGCAAGTATCAACATAGGGCTCGTGTTCACTTAAATGGGCGACAATTGTAACTAACACAGTATGCAGTAAACAAATTATTGTACTACGTCTTCAAAAATGGATACCCTCCCTCACTCATTTACACCAAGAATAAAACAAAGACAAAATTTATAAGCTCTATTGGCAAGCAACAAAGTCCTTTCCCTTCATTCATTGCCATTGTGTAGTGTACCTACAACAGCTATTATTGCCTACTATTGTCCTGTGCTTGTTTGCTTGCACTTTGGAACTAATGCAATATTCATTCTGTTTTTAAAAACATTTTAATGCCGTCCTCGCACACACACACACATACAATCCATGTTTATATAGTCATTAAATTGTTTCTTGTGCACTTGAAGCTCTCTCGGCTCCCTCACTCACGTAGAGTAATGATAGGCTACAGCAGTCATCTTAAGCTGTTGTGAGTGTGATTGTTATTTTGCATTGGGACGTGACACCACACCCTGCTTGAAGACATAGGAAAGCAGATGGCTCTTCTGGCGTGACATTAAAGAGATTTGAGGAGCCTTGGCAAAAAAATTGGCTGTCAGGAAGTCTTCCGGAATTCAAAATGTGCTAACTCTAACTCTAGTATTTACCACCGTAGTAGGTAGAGGGGATGTGATGATGCTCACAGTGCGAAAAATTATTTCTCATTCCTGTTGGCCAGTGGAGTGACAGTGGAAAAAAAATTGTGAAAATTGTTACAGATATGGAATTATCATGGTGATGAATTGGTTCACTCTCATTTAGTAGAAGATGCCAGAGTTTACATAAAGTAAGTGTAAGCAAGTTTGCTGAAACTAGCTAGTTAGTTAGTTAGTTGGTTAGAAACAACTTTTGCATCTAGTATCTGTATGGATTGTTAATGTCGTGTAAAATTATGCAAAAGAGCATCCTTGTACTCTGTATACTTACTTTTCATTTTTAGACACATTATTTATCGAAAGGAAGTATGATTATTGAATATTCAAGATGCGCACACCCGTAGTATAAAGTAACTGTTATTTTCCTCCTTGGCTGCTTTTGTTATTGTTAGGGATTCTATAACTAACAAACCAACTAACTACAAGTTTCCCTTATTTGTTCATCTTGTCAAACCTGAAGAAACACGTTGGAGGAATTAGTATGGGAGCAGTGAGTGAGTGAGTGGCTCATTCACTACGTAGGTACAACGAAATCCATTTTGGGTGACTTATGACCTACAAGATGGTTTCGTATGTCCAACAGAACAAGCCTCATTAAAACGAGAAATTGTGTTAAGAAAGTTTATGAAAGTCAACAAATGACTCCATGTGTTCTACTAATTTGCACTGTTCACATATAAATACCTACATTTCAATGGACTGTGATTGTGAGTGTGTTGGATTGTTTCCCCTGCATTTAATCACTTGTTATAGTGTCAGGTATTGGCAAAGCGATGCTAATTTGCTAAGGCCGGTATATAAAAGATTTTTTTGCACCGATTTCCAATTTCATCGCTGGTATATAATTATGTAGGTTACTAGTTAGCCGTAGTTGCAATGAAATTGTTGGTTTAGTATGTATTCAAATGTTTTGGTGGTCACAATTAATTTGGCTGCATGAGCATGACTATAGAAAATGAGAATATAGATTACGGAGGCTTTTGCTTTTAGAATGCACATGTAGTCCTTTGGTTATGTTTTTTGCCCATGGCCCAAGTAAAGTGTGAGAAGTTGCAGTGTCCATGCAGACAGAGCAGACAAAAGATTCAGTTGCTAGTTAGTGACTAGTGACTACAGTACTGTGCACTGTGTTGAGTCAGTGAGTGAAGACATGCCCGCAGCATATAATAAGCATGGCTGATTGAGTGAAATTTGAATGTGTCTACAGCTACTATTAAAATTGCACCACATGAAATCCGTTGGTGTCTAGTCTACTTTACAGTCCAATATTGTGCACACCAAAAATCCTATTATTATAATTTTGTCAAAACTCCTTATCCCTTGTGGGCACAAAAAAATTACCGTTCCTGATGATATGAACATTTCCTTATTTCCTTCACACATACTATATGATGGGAATGGTTGCAACAATTGTAATAGTAATTGTCTACGAACCTACGAGCTACCACAATTTTTAAAGTGACAGATCAAAAATGAATTCTTCATCAATCTGTAATCTCTCCTTTATATTGACTCCAATGAGTGTTCATTATTGCAGTCCTGAGTATAGAATTTATTTACGATCTACTACTGGCAGTCAATACGAGATCATTGTTCATTTCTTGGGGCTGCTGTTTAGTTTACGCTATATATACTATATGTATGAAGAGCTGGTCAGAATTATCATATTATTGACTGTTGTACGTGCCTAGTGATATGACAATTTTCATCAACAAGTCTTTAGAATACGATCATATTATTAGTTAGTTAGTGAGTTAGAATGCGTCAAGGCTGTAATGGGATAAATACAAAGGAGTTTCCCATTGTTTTCAGTCTGTTTTTGTTCACCGCTTGAATCTTAAAGCGCTTGTCAAGTCGATAACTAGCAAAGAGACGCGAAAGGGTGGAAAAAATGAAACATACTCACTAAAAAGAGCCACATCATCCTTAAGTAATTAGATATGATTATACAAATAGATAAAGCGTGTTGACTATAGTAGTTGGCACACAAACCACCATGATTATGGGAAATGACATGGACTTCCGTGATTTCCTCCAAATCATATTTATCCCTCTGCTTAACTTGCTTATTGCAATTCAAATTTTCAAGAGCCAGTTTTGTTTCCAACTGTAGAATACTTTTCCAAGTTTTTTTTTCTCTTGTAGTAACACTATTATCATTGTGAGGTAATGGTATGGCCAAAAGATTTGAACAGAATGAAAAGGTGTACAAATTGTTCAAGTTTTTATCCCAATTTTCAATTTCAATTGCTTGTTTAAACCAAATAGTCTTTCTTGTGATATTGTCCTCAATTCAAGAATACTGTAATGAATTACAAGTTTTTCCTTAAATCATCAAATTGGTAACTTTCATTTCTCAAGTTGTCACTCACTTGAAAAATCCCTGTCAGTCAAGTAGGTGGATTTTGGTAGCTAAGTGATTTCCTGTGAATTCTTGAGCCCACATTTATTGACAATGCGTGAAAAACATGCAAGTAAGTATTGTAAATCATTGACAGAACCTAGTGATCCGCGTAAAGAATTTTTCTTACCACAATAAGACACATTAACGAATCGAAAGTAGTACAGTTCTGCAATAACATCATCTCTGTGATGAGATAAGCATGTTAAACTGGATTGGCCAATACATTGTGCTACTATTGATCACGTGAATGATAAAACTCATGTCCTAATCAGACTGAAAAAATATTTGAGAACCATCACAGATCAATATATCAAGAAGCTTTCAAAGTATTTGTTATATTGTTGTTATATTGCATTGTTATATTCTTAGAGAACATGACTCGAGTGCCATCTCTCACAATGCGTAATGAGGCGAGTCAATGGAATCAGAATTGTTAATTGCATTGTGTGAATGTCTATATTTATTTCCTTCTGTAGATGATTCAAACTGTTGAGCAAACGAAGGTGCACACAAAAAATCCCTTTCCTTTTTTTAAGCAGACTCATATTTATTAGCATATTATTATGAAGATTATTTATGTTTGCATTGTGTTCTTATCACTGATCACGAGCACACGATTCCAATACATGGACCAATAATAAAATCCTTATTGTTTTAACATTAAATATTTCTTTGCACTCGCTTACCAGTGGACGACAAACTAATGTATCACTTTCTACAAGTCTATATATGAAGGTTGTGGGTTGTTGTGGATTATTCGAATTGGAACTTGAGAAAGTTTCTGCAAATCTCTCATTATGGAGATCAAGATTGTGTGGAAATGAAACAGGCTACATATTTTTGGACAATTGATGCATTTTAGTTTCCTCATTTGCTTGAATAACTAACTAACTAACTAACTAACTAACTATATAGCTAGTTGATTGTAGGATGATTGACTGATTTGATAACTCACTGGGTTTGTTAATACCATTTCAAGATGAGAGCCCATATTTTCCTGTCTTGTATTCATCCTACAATAATAATAATAAAACTGGCTGTGCTTTTTGTGCAAAAGCCAACTACAGTATTTACACTCGAATGCAACACATTGACGTGTTTTATTGCAGTGATGCAATGAGCAAAAAAACACAGTTCCTATCTACCTTGACTATGCAATTGCAATCACATTGTATTCTCATTATTCTTTATAGCATGCTACAGCTCATTCAGTCTGTTATGCCAATGAATGGGAATGAGTGCAAGATTCAACTAGATTCCATGTGACCGTTAGCTTCCCACCTTTTTGTATCAACAATTAAGCTTCATCAGTGCTATAAGATTCCAATGATCAGGATCTAAAAAGATAATGGAGCCTATTTAGTTTCTAACCAACTACATATATATATATGCAGTGGAAAAAGTGGAACCTTTTTATACACACTGATTGAATCGAATTGTGTTGTTTCAAGCACAGAGCGTGTAAATTCTTTCCTCATGCATAATGTAGTGCATCTTATTCGCATTTATAATGCACACAAACTGAAATGGCGGTCAAAGGAATTATGGAGCAGAAAAATTCTTTCCGTGAATACAAAACTACGGGATGTCATCAATTGTTTGTGGCGTTGTGTGTTATCGTGAGATCCCTCTTGTGTTTCAAGCCTCCTGTATAAACTTTAGTATTGTTTTTTTGTCATCCCATGAAAAGGAGGATTTTGTAGTCAGTTTTAGTTGGCTACTGACTGCGTGTACTTTTCCACTTGTATTATTTAAGTAAATGTCTAATTTGAATGATGCTGTCATCTTTACATGGATGAAACTCATTGTATGCAACAATCTGATAGAGCATTGTCACAGCATCACTATTATTATTAGAGTCAACTGCATGGATAAAAGTTTTTTATCAAACTTTTTGTGCTTCACGATAGTTTTAATTGTTGGTAGATTTTGGAATATTAGCCATAGTGTGGTACACGTGGAATTTGAGTTGTTAGATTTGACAGGATTTTTTTCCATGAATATGGATGGGTTTGCATGTTTTTTATGATAGTTTAGTTAGTTGTGTTTGAATGCATTTTTTATGCAAGCATGATTTATATAGTGTGAGAATTTTTTTGAACAAAGTGTATTGTCGCTTTTGTGTCTATAATGTGAAATTGAATGATGATTTTTTGCGTCGTTTGGTTCTAAAAATATTTATGTGATTGAGTTTGTTTGTGCACAAATGATACTGCATACAATAAACCGTGTTGAACATTATATTAAAGTAGCAGGAATTATTCAAGGTTTTTTGGTATTTCAACTTAAATTGTATTAAAACTGATCAACTTGATTGCAAGATATTCATTAAACCATTTATATGATAATCTACTCATGGAAATGTGTTAAGCAATTTGCTACACTGGATATGAATTTTTTACCATGAAAACACCATGAAAGAGTTTAACGTTACATTGAAGAAGAATTAGCAAAGATAACATTAACATGTAGACGGACAGACGGACAGATAGACATAGACACACAGCAGTACCTCCTGCTACTTAATATTGTATCCCAGAAAAGAAAAGTAAAATAATGTACAATTTATGACTGTAATATTCGTGTTGTCGAACGCACCAAGTGTTAGCAAAAATGTCTTTGTTTAAATAATTAAATTTCACTTGTCTTTGGATCCCAAAGAACTATAATTAAACTCCTGTTCCGCGTAGCATAAATTATTTGTGCAAAGTACACTATGATAGAACAAAATTATCTTTTGTCGGACAAACTAGCTAGAAGTAAGTAAGCCAGAAGTGAGTTTGTGCTCTGCGTTGCGAAAAAATTAGTCTTGCTTTAACTAACTAACTAAGTAAGTACATTACATTGACACTACTTTGTGCGTATAATTATTGGAGAATTAGATTACCAATAATTTTAGCGGAGGGAGCACTGCATAGTACATATAATTTTCCTTGATGTCAAGGATGTATATTCTAAATCTAATTTAAATCCATTATAAACCCATGGGAAGCTAATTTTAGAAACATTATATCCCATTGTCATTGAATTTTTAATTATGTTACCATCTATCATTATCATATCTAATCAAAGTTGGATTTGGAGTTTGTATTGCTTTCAGTTCTAGACATACGCTTCTAACTAACTAAATAACCAACCAACTAACCATTTGTAACTGCATTATGGCCCGCGACTGCTATATGCGTAAGAAAACGAATTTGTCATTCATGATTTATCTGACACATGCAAATTTGTCCCATCTTTCAACAGTGTGTCTTGCATGTTGAAAGCATCATTGTGCAAATATTTGTTGATTAGTAGAAATGCAAACAAACCAACATAATATCCTACTACTATTAAATCGCAACCTATGTTTCCAAAGGTAGGCAATTTCGTAAACACTGTGAGTTAAAATTTGGGTCTAATGTCTTTTGTTTTGTTTAGTTACTGTTAGCGTAATACGGATGAAAACTTTCAAAAAATGCTCAATTTAGTTATGTAGGAATCTCTTGTTAATTGTTGTAATTCATCCTTGTTTGAAAACTCATATATGTCATTTCAAGTTAAATGAAGTGCCAAAAAGTGGAATAGCACTGCTAAATGGAATGAAGTGGAATTAGCACATGAAATCGTGGGTCATGTTCTCCAAAAAGCATACAGTCAATTATTATTGTCTTGCCTGTAGGACCGCGTATAACTAACTTTACTTGCAAGTCTATAGCGCTGATATGCAGTGCGTGAGAGAGTTCAAAAAAGTTGAACTTTTGTTTCTCCACTTTTTGAAAAGGACTTGTGAACCGCATTAGAAAACCTTTGGTTTCATTAGCACTTATTCACTTATTTAGATTGGATGGTTGAGCTTATTATGAAGAGATTAGAACATTTCATTAGAATGGCATGCATCATGCGGAATGAAATTGGGAATGTAAACATTTCCTCTATTATTGCACACATGATTCTGGCAAAGGTATTAATTAATTTCTTAATGGGAACTAACGGTATAAATTCCCTGTCTTGTGGTATTATGTAAGCTCCCTTATAAATGGTTAGTGTGAAAATCTAAGTGAATGAATTATGCCCAGTCACCTAATTCGATGTGAATTGAAATCCTTTTTGAATCTATGGAGGAGGGAATTAAATATACAAATGATGGTTGGTTAGTTTAGTTAGTTAGTTAGTATGCAAGTATACACTTAAGACGAGAAAATTGCATGCGAATTCCCTTGCTTGCATACTAAAAATGGGCAGATTAACTTTGTAGTACGTGTATACACCTTGGTTTTTGTACCATGGTAGCAATTTTTCTCACATTACAATATGACAGACACAAACCCGTTTATTTGCATGGGGTGAATCCTATTCATCAAATTAAATAACACGGTTGTAAGTTTCAATTCACTTTTTGTCCAAATAAGTAAGAATATCAATTTAAGCAGCTGATTCTAGGAACCAGCTTCACACGCTTGTTCATACACAGGAGAATAATCGGGTTTAGGACTGTTCCTTTATAGATTCTGCTCAATCTTTTCATTTGTATTCCTCATTTGCCACCATGACACAAAAAAACATTAGTTTCAAATGTAAAATGCTACAAATATCCCGTTGAGAAATGTCTGAACATTATTTTCCTGGTAAAAACATTTTCTATACTCCAACGTCCAACTCAATGAATTATTGATCTATTTTTTGGTGTTCAAAACACCCTAAAATCCGTAATTATGAACAGCAACTAACTACTGTCTGTTTCAAAAAACTATGGAAAAATTTTGCCCCACTGTTATTTGGCATTGGTTGTTTTTTTCTGGTTTCCGTGTAAACAAGCTGGTGGTGAACAAAGATTATTATTTTCCAGTAAATTGCATTTAAAATCACACAATTTATTTCTATCTTTGAAAGTCTTGTAAACTCATTGCTATAACAATGAGGCGACTTTTCCCCCATAAATTCAACAAATCACCATTTAACCAAAA
>Ga0210040_10004520_pt1 | contig 18141 bp, 14 predicted proteins | sample CryGeyCG12114_NA_FD_185462 | JGI IMG/M metagenome (GOLD analysis project Ga0210040, IMG submission 185462) | Groundwater microbial communities from aquifer - Crystal Geyser CG19_WC_8/21/14_NA (SPAdes) (version 2) | ecosystem: Environmental > Aquatic > Deep subsurface > Groundwater | place: USA...
AGCACTGGCGGTGTTGAAGGGCCCCTATACCATCGAGGGCTGGGCAGCAGGAAGCAAGAAGCAGGAAGCAGACTCGGAAGTAGGGCGCGACGGTGTAATCTGTATGGACGGAGATGCAGGTGTAGGTGCGCACCAGCCAAAAGTTGAAATCTTGGAGGTTAGCGCGTCGCGCGCTTGTTTCGCACCTGCAGTGGAGGGACTCGGAGTGGGTGAGTGGGTACCTAAAATAGGTATATCAGTGCCTAGGTGCCTAAGTAGGTAGGTTCTGGCCTGTGGTAGACTTGCAGACTGCAGTAGACGGAAGTGAACGGGAGTGGACGGGACTCACGGATCAGTGACTCAAGGACTTGAGGACTCTAGGACTCAGGGAGTCAGGGAGTCAGGGAGTGAAGGAGTGGGCGCCAACATTGAACAGGGAAATATGAAAACAATCCGGGCTCAGCCCTGGTTCGCTGGACTCGGATCTGCTGCCACTGCCGGTGGCCTGCAGTGCGACTCTGGATGCAAGATTGTGGAGACGGAGACAGAGACAGAGACAGAGAGCGAACACGCGCCTGAGCCGCTGCACGCTACTTCGTGATGCCCTCCCGTAGTGGCCAGCTTGGCCATCTACGGGCTACCAGAGGTCACGGTCCGAGGGCCGACGGCTTACTCAGTAACTTGAAGGTAGACAGGCAAAGCTTGCGGCGGTGATAAGGTACCTAGAGTACCTAGGTAGGTAGATATCTAGTAGCCGCCGGGGTTTCTCACTTAATTATCAATGTGGTACTGACTTAGCCACCCGCAGTTACTACCTGCAGGTGTGGTGGGTACTGTGTGGGCTGTTAAATCGTCCTTTCCGGGGCGTCACCAACTTGAACCTGGAACTCACCGCATCATACTTGAACTTGACGTGTTCCACCACAGCACACCGCGCATCTTTGGTTCTTTTGCTTTTGGCTTTTCATCCATCTTCTCAATATAACCCTGAACTTACCAAGAGTGTTGGCATCCTGCCACTCGTTGATCGACCTCGTGTACCGACCGAGGTCAGATCTGATGGGCACAACATCTGCCACTTCACGCAGGCCTCAGGCTGATCGCTGTCAGCGCCGAGCTCCTCATTTCATTTTAAGCGCGCTCGCGTCAAAATGATCGTCGGCTGGCATGCCGTTTTGCGCCTTCTCCTCTCTTCCATCCTTGCCCTGCTAATATTTTCCCGTGCATGCTAACCACAGTCACGGACTCTATACTCCAGCTTACGAGAGTGGCGTTCATGACTGTTTTCTGTTGTGCCCCGCTGACCATTGCCACAAGACTCTGACCACAGTCTCCGCCGATATGGCGCAACCCAACACTCGCCGCCGTATCAGTAGCCTCGGGCTCGACACGAATACCGAGGACTCAGCCTATTCGGCGAATTCTCCACCAGACATGCAGGAGATACCCTATCTTCACTCGGCCACGACGAGCGAGGACATGGCCACGGCCACACCACCCATCAACATTCCTCTTGTCACCGAAGAGGCGGTTAAGATGTCAAGGGAACCAGATTCTTACATTGATCATTACATGCGCAACCGGCAAACTTCAGCCAGCTTCAACAATGAGATCAAGACAGATGCAGGCCATCGTCAAAGCATGGACGAGCCGCTACAAAAACCAGCAAAGGCCCGACCAAGAGGACGTTCGCTATTGCAGGCCATGTCAGACGAATCCAAAGCAAGAGCACACAGCGAGTCAGATCGCACACAATACGACCCAGTCACTGGTCGACATTTGCCAAAATACGCTACAACGCCCCAGCGCGAGCTCGCGCGATTGGGCGAAGGCAGGTTTCCTCTGTTACAAACCACGGTCGATGAACTGGCGCAAGAGTCGCAAGAAAACCTTTCACAAATGATGTTCCTGACCTCTGATTCCACCATGTCTCCTGCCGAAGAAGTTCGAACACCTCGCGACGCAGACCCCAAATTTGTCACATCTCCCACGTCCGGTTCACCCTACAACCACGCTGCATCATATGAGTCCCCGAGGTCCTTTCGACGGACAGCCTCGGAACGCTGGCGCGATGGCCAGTCCGCCCAAGACTTCTTTTCACGTGCTGGAAGTATGAGGAAGAGTGCTGCAAACCGTCATGGCTCCCGTCGTGAAACTGGTGGGTCAGTACGGTCACCAGGCTCGGCAGCTTCCTCCTATCTTCGCACCTTCTCCATGGGCAGCAGCATGAACGGTGACGTAGGGTACGATGGACCACCAGCTGTTGACGCTGAAGGTCAAACCATAGGCGAAGACTATGTTCTTGGGAAGCAAATTGGATATGGTGGTTTCAGCGTGATCAAAGAAGTGACCCAGCTTAACGCAGAGGGCCAGCAGCGGAATTTAGCAGTCAAGATTGTACGCCGCAACATCGACGGCAAAGCCGAAGCGGACAACGAGCAAGCGCAAGCAGAATTCGAGCATGAAGTCGAGCTATGGAGGTTTCTGAATCATCCAAACATCCTCCCGCTTGAAGCTGTGTACAAATTGGATGAAGCAACGTTCTGCTTCATACCACTGAACGTAGGTGGTACACTGTTCGAAGTCGTCCGTACGAACCGACAGGGCCTATCCCTCGATCTGGCGAAGAACTACACACACCAAATTGCCTGCGCTCTGCGCTACCTCCACGACGACGCCAGAGTAGTGCACCGTGATGTCAAGCTTGAGAACTGCCTCCTTGAGACTCCCTCTGGTCACCCTGGTCTAGTCCGGCTATGCGACTTCGGGATGGCCGAGTGGCTGTCCAGCGACAACAGCTACGGCCCGCCGGGAGACCGTCCGCCCCAGCGACATATCGGACCAGCAGACACGTCGTCGTCGGGCTTTGCAGGCGGCAGCCTCGAGTACGCGGCGCCAGAGATCCTCCGTCTCGCGGAGAAAACGCAGAGCGAAGTCTCGGCGGAGCGCGCGATCGTGTCACCCGCTGTCGATGTCTGGGCATTGGGCGTGTGTATCTACAGCTTGGTTGTGGGGAGCAGGCCCTTCAGCGATTCGTTCCAGCCACGCGTCTTGATGGCGATCCTGGCGGGTGATTGGGATCGTAGCCGGCTGGAGGAGAGGGGTGGGAAAGAGGTGCTCGAGCTGGTCGAGGGCTGTCTCGACATGGATGACGAGAACAGATGGGACATCAACGACGTTCTCGAGTGCGCTTGGCTGGCGAGCCTGAGCAATCAATCGGAGCGGAGTGGAGTTGCGGGAGAGCTCGCGGATGGGTGGAGGTTGTGATTCTTTTTTCGTGCGACGTGTCGGTGTTTGGATTATGTGGAATGAATAATGACGGATGAGATGACATGAAATAAAATGAACAAGCACCCAATTATCAAAAAACTTCACACGAAGCATGGACTTGTAGGAACAGAGAGGATCGGGAGTGGTGGCACGACCGGCTATGTCACTTCACTTTCATTCAAGTCTTGGACCGTGTGTGGTATTTGGAAGTTTCTTTTGCCATTGTTCTCTCGAATCTAATCTCGGCTTCTGTGTACATTTAAGGCAATTCGTTTCACTCCGCGTCATTGCAAATCCACGCGTCTTCAATTATGTCTGTGCCTCGTCCCCAGATGATTCACTTGGAGCAGAACAATACAGAGTGACCACAGGGTTGATGTGGGTTATTGATAAGTGGTGTATCGTAGTGGCTTTGGTGGGTTGCATCGTTACCTCAACTAGGCCGGATCAACGTCCCAGTCTATCGAGTTGGAGATGACTCTGCCCGCTGTTTCTTTCGTGGGGGATTGCCGCAGACGGTGTACCAGGACGGTCCCGAGAGCGCCGCTTCTGGGCTGGCCGGCTTTTGCGGGTGAGAGATTCGTTTGTTTCTTTTTACCCCTGTGACTTTTGTCTCTAGTATGTCCTGAGGCTAAAGCTGGGAGGCGGGTTCGGGGGGTTTTTTTTTCCATTGCGTAGCGGGCATCGTCCACGCGTGGCTCATAGCCACAAAGATAGTGATATGCATGTGGTGGTGAGGATGGATGCCAGGAGGAGGTGAGATGGTAGGATTGATTGAGATGAAGAGGAGCGGAGGCTGGAGCTGGAGCTGGAGCTGGAAACACCGCCAGCGGTGATGTCAAAAGGACTGCCTCCTCCGCCAAAGCCAGTACCGCCACTGCTGGAGGGTCTGGATTTGATTGTAGATGTGGATGTTAACGTTGACGGTGAGGAAGACGTTGGAAATCGAGAGGATGTTGGATTTGAGGTCGAGGTCGAGGTTATGATGGTGGTTCTAGCCTGCGAAGTCGAAGACTTTGTCTCGGTCGCCTGACTTTGAGACGTTCGAATTTGCGATCGAGATTCTGTATTGCTGGTGGTGGACGTGGATGCCGCGGACGAAGACGCAGATTCAAGCGCAGAAGAAGAGCTCGCTGCCACAGTTTCACCCTGACTCGCACTCGTAGTAGTTGTCATACTTTGTGCTTCACTCGTCGGACTGGGCCTACTGCCAAAGCAGAGGAAGTTGACCGCATCGCCTTGGAAGAAATGTCCAATCAAGGTCGCTGGGTCGGCTTGTTCGCGCGCACAGGCGGATTGAACGCTTGCTTGGGCGACCAGGAGGTTGCCAATACATTGCTGCGAACAGGTTCCACTGCCGCCGTCGCCGCCACCTCCGAAGATAGGGAAGTCGGAGACAGAGCAGCTGCTGACGGGCGTGGAGTAGGCGGTTGTGCAGGACAGCGAGAAGTTTATTATTGCTTGAAGTTGTGGGAGCAGAATTGTGCTTGTTGTGAGGGAAACCTGGATGAGCAGGAAGAGGATTGATATTGAGGAGAGGCATGGGAGGGTGTGCATCGTGGTGATTGTGTACTGTGAGCAATTCGTTGAAAGGTGCAACTTTCGAGACTTTAAATCGGGAGTATTGAATCGGTTCTGCGCAGGGTGACTTTGAGTCAGAGGTAGAGGTGGAGTGTATGTTTGGTTTCGCTATGTTACTGTCGCACGGGTTGCTATGGCAGAAGGTGTTCTGCCAGCCGCAATGAAGGCAGTTGTATCCGACTATTTCTTTCTGGAGCGCAGCCGGCGGTAGCCAGAGATGAACGTATACTTCCCGTATAGATGTGCTTGCGAGTCTACCAAAGCCGCACCATGCGATTACTTTCAGTCCTCTTCTCCAGGTATATGCCGTGTGAGGGTCAGATCTTCTGGCTCTGAATGACAACCGTCGCGGGCGACTCTTTGATGAAGTCCTTGGTTCGAACGGGTCCTCGTTCTACATCAGCCTTGCAGAGGGTCTCTCTTGCTCTTCCTTGCAATCGTTGTGTTGTTGTCTTGTTTTCCTCCAACCTGGAACGTACCTATACGACTCCACGCGATGCAGATGACGTTGATCTTGTTGGCTCGCAACAAGCACAGCTGCACTTTAGAATGAAAGCACACAGCGCGCGCAAGAAGTGTCAACTGCGCAGTCGGGCGAGTAGTCTGAAACACAATACGTCCGAGATCTGGGTTATCCGACAGAGATGTCGCGCAAGGCTAGGATATCTCGAACTGTGTGCGGGCGGGCAGCCTATGCAGGTAAGCGGCAACAGAAAATGATACGTGAGCAGAAACCGGCTCGCAGAACAAAGCAGAACGACCTGCAGTCAGCAGAAGCAAGTCCTATCATCCATAGGTAGAGTAACCATCACCGTATCTCCTACCTTCTGTTAGGCGTTTCTGTCACCGTCGCGCATGAAGGTTGATGACTGTGGCGCAACCAATGACGATTGATCATGTCCGTCTTCGCCAATCGATGTTCATTGCAGTGTGCGTTCTGTCACGACGTGTTCGCTACAGGAGCTGGGACGGTGGCTCGTGTGTGGGCCATGGTGCGAATGGCAGGTTGTTTGAAGCTGCGGCTGTTTCATCGACAGGGGAAAACCGTCCGACTCAGGCTGTGGATCTTGTTCTCCAAAACCGGCGGCTAAGAGGCTGACAGAGTTCACCATTATTATTGCAACCGACGGGTGGAGCTGTACAAGTCACCATTCGGTATGGGTAGACGGTACGACAAATATTATCATACCATGATTCTATCTTCCTCTATGGTATAAGCACACCTCTGAACCTGACCTTTCCGCTGGTCATGTGTTCGAGGGCCTCGTTCGCCTTGTCTAGAGGGAACTTCTCCACCATGCAATGCACGTCGTGTATTCTGGCGAAATCAATAGCCTCCTCACTGTCCAACGCGTGACCACTGGGCCACGCGACAATGCTCAATCCCTTCCCGATCATAGAAGCAGTATTGACCTCAACAGGAGCAGACGCCGCCAAGATCAATAGCTTTCCCAGGGGTCCTAAACCGCCCAACAAGCTGGGGATCAGCTTCTGGTTCGGCGCGGTAAAGACAATCAAAGCAGCACCACCCATTTTCAGAAGCTGCTCGCCAACATCACCCTTCGACCCGTCGATATACTCGTGAGACCCGAGCTTGCTGGCGAATTCCTTCTTGTCCGAGCTCGACGAGATCGCAACGCATCGGTAGCCCATCTTTCGCACATATTGCAAGGCCAGATGACCCAGTCCACCCAGTCCCTGCACAGCAACTAGCTCGCCAGGCGCGACTTGTTGCTTGCGGATGGAGTTGAAGACGGTAACACCAGCGCAGAGGAGCGGCGCCACTTCAGCCGGGTCCATGTCGGTGGGAATAGGCACGACGGCTTCAGTTCGTAGCGTAACGTACTCGGCATAGCCGCCGTTCCGGAATACGCCGTTGACGGTCTCGTTCTCACACATCTGAAACAGACCACGCTTGCAGCTCTTGCATGTTCCTGAAGAAGGTCAGCATTTACTAGAGAAGGGACACTTGGGAGAACGTACCGTCATGACCACCGTGCCATGCTCCACCCACGCGCTCGCCCTTCTTCCACGTCTTCTCCGTGTCCGGGACGGCTACAACTTCACCTACGATCTCATGTCCGGGAACCATGGGCAAGCTGTTGCCAAAGAGTTGCTGTTGCACAACGGAGTCGGAATGGCAAACACCGCAAGCGAGGACTTTTACTAGAACCTGACGGACGGTGCGGGTCAGTATACTTTGTGGTGTGGCGGGTTGATTCAGCTTACCTCGCCGTCCTTTGGCAACTCGAGCTTGACCTGCTTGAAAGTAATAGGCGCTCCTTTGGACTCGAAGAAGCCGGCCTTGTATTCCTTTGGTAGATCTGACATGGCTGCGTTTGGGTATTGTTTGCACAAGTAAATGTTGTAGATTATGGGGATTTCATGGAATTTTAGAATAAGGGAGAAATTACTCTTTTTATATCTGATTACAATTCCTTTCTCAGTCCAAGCTTACAATGACCCTCTGTCCTTGTCGGATATATAATCACGTCCGGAGTGGACCGTAAAGTCCACTAAGCAGCTGAGGTAGATTTCTGAAAAACGGCCGAATTTACAGTATTTTCGTCCGAATTTACGTGATAAGGTTATAGTCGCTAAATACGTTTCCTTACGCCAAGAATCCTACTCACCTAATCACAGTCTCTAAAATTTCTCTTGGCTAGCAAGCTAGCTAAATGTAGGGCTGATTGCTAAGACAAGATCAGTGAAATCCTTACATCCCGAATTTCCAAAATTCGAATTTACATTACAATTTCATGACAGAGGTCTGTGAAATACGTAAGTAGGGCGTTGTGACGCCATCCCTGCCACCAAGGTGTAGGTATCATACGAGTAATGATGTCAGTTCTTCATGAGAGGATGACCGGAGAACCGGCAGCGGCGGTTTGGTACAGAGGCACGGTATCCCCTTTCAGTAGTTCGCAAAGTCCGCATAATCAGTAATCACGGCGATAAGCAATTTACCTCGTTAAGGAACATATTATATCCTTCACAGACTCTGACTGTGTTTCTTACACGTACTTCCGATAGAATAACCTCTTCGAGCCGATCATGGTTGCTTACATTGACGTTGAGCTAATCCGATTACTACGGCAAAAGACCCAACACAAATACTAATCATGATAAGCTAAGCGGATGACTAAAGGAAAGCATTGTCAGCAGGAGAGAAACAACAAGACCGAAAAAAGCGTTATCGATCCAATCTGGCAGGAAATGTGTTACGGACCTTGGAATGCAGAAAGAGAACGTCGCTTGGGGTGTTTTATTCACAAGAAGGCGAAAGCGCAAGCGTTCCAGCCTCGCGTTATGCTGGTCATTGAGATCCCATACCATTACAATCGTATCTCAGCCACCCTGCTCCTTGGAAGACTTCTCATGGTTTGGACCTGATGGCGGTGTTGTTGGTGGGACTCGGAATAGTGGGAGTCACCAAGCAGTTGGATTGCCCAGCTACACGAATGGCGTAAATCTTGCGCTAGGGTAGGTACCCGACCTAGAGACACGCCCTGTGTGTTTGCAGCTGTTGGCTTGCAGATGGCATTGATGAGTTTTGCCAATGCATTGCCTATCGAGTGGCTAACAGTACAAACCATGGGGTCCGAGATGCCAGAAAGAGTTTCGGCGCCCAGTGATCAGTGTCGATGTCCAAAGATACAGGGTTTTGCATCTTCGCTTCTGACGCTCAACGACTTTGTCGTCAAGATTAAGATGAATAACTACTATCAGGATCGCTGACTATCTTAGTACTCACTGTATGTCTTGTAGGTCCTGCCCCATCTACATACCCTTATTACCTTGAACACCCTAATCCCACGCGTTGTTCAAAGCGTAGCGTGTCACAAACCAATTCAGCTTGTATTGAATATCCTCCCAAACTGCCCAGCGCAATGCACTCCGTTTGTGCTTCTCTTAAGCTTGTTGCGATCGACGACTGGCTGATCTAGGCCCGGTGATAACAGTTTGCGCGGAGCAGGCAGCGCTCGATGGCTCTTGATCTCGAGGTCCATCATCTCATCACGACGGTCAGCGAATATCGAACGGTTCTGATTTCACGCGCGTCATTGGAGGCCACGGTGTATGTTTTTGCAGCTCTTCATTGAGACATAGCCGCCCTACGTCACGTCTCTATGTCCAGGCCGTACGTTCGATGGACCGCTGAGACGCCACGGTAGTGGTACTGTGGACGCAGTCTCCGACAACGCGACTCAAGGCATTCCAAGGTTCTATGGAGCAGCACGTGTACGTGTACGCCGGCGAAAGCGATGTACCCAGGTAGACCATCTGAGGACGTTCACCATTCCAGCTGATGCCAGCATGCTCTACCGTGTACCTAATGTACGTGGCTGTGAGGATGACTGCGCCTTGTCCCGTGCTGTGCCAGTGTGCTGTGTCCGGATGTTGGACCAATCGGCGTGCGCAGCCTGAAATCCACTCGAGGCTGTGCTTGGCAATGACGCGGAATCGCCGCAGTCATAATACGTACCTACCAGGCTAAGTACGGATGTCGCGGGGTTGAATGCCAACATATATTCAGTTACCCTCGACTAACATCGTCTTCTCGTCAAACATCGACACCTCGAACCACAATCTACATTGCTCAACCTTAACCTCAGTACAAACAGTATCATCATGTCCGGACCTTACGACTCTTACGGCGGTCCTGCCTACAACCCTCCCCACGGGTCCTCCCAATACCCAGCACAAGGTTACTCATCCGGCTATCCTCAGCAAGGTTACCCTCAGCAAGGTTATGCTCAGCAAGGTTATGCTCAACAATCATATCCCCCACAACAGGGCTATCCTCCACAACAGTCATATCCACCACAAGACCAAGGCTTTGCCCCTCCGCATCGCCAAGATTCCTACGGTCCTCCCCAACAGGGCGGCTTCCAACACGGTCAATATGGTGGACAGTACGGCGCATATGACGCAAGCAACCCGCAGGGGCATGCCGGATACTATGGTGGTGCGCCGAGTAGCGAACCATATGGACAACATCAAGGACAACATCAATCATACCAATCGCCGATGGGACAGCAAGGTCAACAACAACCACACACACAACCACAATCCAGCGACCCGAACGCCCCCAACTACAACCCTAGTGCTCCCCCAATGTCCGACCAAGACCGTGGATTATTAGGAGCTATCGGTGGTGGAGTCGGTGGACGCTTGCTTGGAAAGAAGGCAAACCACGGCTTCATGGGTACGGTCGGGGGTGCTATCCTCGGTAGCTTGACCGAGGACTGGGCGAAGAAAAATAAGAAGCATGGCCATAGTAGTCAGAGTAGCTGGGGCGGCGGACACAAGTGGTAGAGGAAATTATTGTGAGAAAGGCGTTCTAGAAATTGGGATTGGGCTCCTCGACCACAAAGTCATGGTTTGAGGAAATTTTGGGTTCGTAGTGGCACAAAGCGTTTTGTTCAATAATCATGTCGAAATTGAAATTACGAAAATCGTTGCTGGTGTCTCTAGTCAGCTGTCTTTGTGTTTTCGAAGTCGTTGTTGACGCCAGGAATTCGTCTCAGCTCGAAAATGATGATGGCATGCAGTGGTTTCCTTGGCTTCTACCTAAGCTTGAAGTCTCACCATGACTGACAGGAAGAATGAAGCTTACTGGCGCTCACGTTGGCCAGCCATGTCGATTACTCTTCAGGGCGACCAGTAGAAGCCCTGCAAGCTGAGATGAAAGTAAGCATGATGCTATCAACAAGGGCCAACGACTTGCGCTTCACAGATGGATTGCGGCTTATGATGGACAATATAAACATGTGAAATCTCGCAAGTCTGAGAGGCGGAAGAGGAAATTTTGCAGTATGTGTAGTAATTTGGTTTGTGGCAGCAGAATCGTCTGATGCGTAGCAATTAATCAACTTTGAAGGGTCTTGCGCGGTCAAGGTCAGAGCCTGACATCCACACAATCTCGAAACCGAAACCCATGCATACGGTGCTCTTCCGTCTCGGCCACTCCATACATGCTATACGTGGGTGAGCGCCTCCGTTGAGAGTTCTAGATCGAGCACTCTTGAGAACTCCGTCCATCCGCCCGGGCTGGTATCGATGGCGTGGCAGTCGCTTGCCGTGTGGCATCTGCCAGGACATCACCTCACATCCCCGCGAAGTGGTGAGTGAAATAGGGCAAAGTATGCCGTTCCTTGAGTTGAATTGCCATTTTCTGAGTTATCAATCCGCAAAACGCTTCGAGTACAGCGTGTTGATACAGTTCAAGCGGTCGTCGCCCTCCTTCCGAACATTCTTCTGGCGAAATTGGAAGTCTTCTTGACCTTCACGTCTTCTTGTGGGTTCTCCTGAGATTCTTCGTCGACTCTCGTCGGAGTTTTCGCCAAAGTCTGCCTCCTCTCGGCCTCCTTTCTCGCTCTTCGATCCTCTCGCAAGCCCGGCCTGCTCTTGTATTCCTCCATTGTCGTCTTGCCGTAGAAGCCAGTCATCTGTACATCAGCTTGGAAATGCATCTGCTCCTCCACCCATACTCGCAGCGCCTCAAGATAGGCGTCTTTGGACGCAAACCCTCTGTATTCGGGAGACACAAGAGTTTCCGCTGACGCGATAGATGATGTTCGGGTTGACGCAGGCGCGGGGGAATGTTCGCATGACGAAACGGGACGGAAGGACGACATGACGGCTTGGCTTCTAGGTATCCCATGATTCAACATGCGAATTCTAGCATATAAAGAGCCTGATGGTGGCGATCTGTGGTCCATCGATCGACGGTGCGTGCAACCAATGGTGTACTCGGTTTCATGCACGTTGCATGTGGTTGGCCATGAAGATTTTATAGTGCACAAGGAGGCTGCATAGCTTGATGCGGGGGAGAGGGTACGAATAGCTTTTCGAACATTGAGAACATGCTGTAAGTGTGGCTCAACTACGGTACAGGAGCGATGTGCCAGAGACACCTCGTATAGACTCGCCACCAGTAGTCAAGGTGGTACATATCACAGTACCCTCCGCCGCACATCCGTTTTCCGAGGATGCCAATACAAGAGCCGAACATACCTTCGCTTACCGACCCTTGCTTGTTGATAGACGAAGTGATTAGCTCACGACCGCGGTACGGTAGAAATCTGGCTCATCTCATATACCGACGAGATCGATATTTATTCTATTCTCAGTATAGAGTTTGACATGCTCCACCAGGTGATCGGCGCACGCTGGGCCCCAGTAGATTCCACAACTGGTCCCTCGGACACCGTAGGTGTAGCCGCCCCTGTCGTCGGTACCGACCGTCTTCATGTATCACGGCGCCGATCATGCAACGGCATGAACAAGAGGCTCAGGATCAAGACCCAACGTGGTCTGCGTGATTGGAGCAGAGAAGTGTCGTTGTCAAGCCAGAGATAATTGATTGTTCGGGCCGAAGTGAGTGGCAGACAGGTAACCTACAAGGTAGGGCTGTAGAGCTTCGCTCCAATGCCAACGCGTTCTCTTGAACGATTTGTTGAGCCCATGCAGTCACTTCTGTGTATGCGTCACAATTACATGTCTCGGCAGCCTTTCAGGGACTGGGACAAACCACAAACAGCATCGACTCGAGGAGCACCAGAATTGAACCAATAATCTGTATATTGGCTTGACGCCACTGCGAAATAGTGATTGAACATGGATTACAGGACTGACGATCAGCCAGGGCTACCGCTTGCCTTTGACGCAAGCTTGCTTTCTTGACAGTGAGGAGACAGAGGGTACGATGTAGGTGTCGAGATCACAGACTGCATAAAACTGAGACCCCAGAAGGATCAGCTAGGTGGTTGAGTCTTGGTATGGGTTGGTGCTTGGTCTATGATCATACTCGTCACTCCGTCCGAGATGGCCTCAAGATACTATCTTCGGAAGCTTCGTGAAATTGTTCGACAAGAACGACGGAAAGAGTCTCAGCCCAATGATGAGAACATTATACTGAAAGCAGCTCAGTACATGACTGAAGCCTTGCCTTGGCAACTGCGTTTGCAACAACTTGAACGGCAGTTGCGAGATCGAACTTAAAAGCTCCGTTTCAGAACCAAATGTGTCAGTTTCGCATAATCCTTATGATATGCATGGGCACGCCCATTCGTTTAGTATGGCTGTCTTTATACGGCGAATTGCTGCGATATTACGGTCAGCACTCAAACGCTTTCTGGCACGTAATCCCGCCAGCTTTAATGTTCCTTGGAGGAACGTTAAAGACGAAGCAGCTGCTTGCGAAACCTGACACCGATTTTGCAGTGGGAAGCCTTTCAGGAATTTCTGTTAGATCCCGTTGACATAAGGTGGTTCGGCAGGGTCGGCCAGTAGGTAACCGTCAACGCCACACCCGTGCTTTGCAAGTATACTTTGTAACTAACCGAAAATGGTCCCCGACGGAAGTCAACCGGTGTATTAATGTGAGCTGGTTCATGAGCGTAGACAGTCCAGTCCTCTATCGTCAGTATAAAAGCCCAGGATATTCTTGGAGAGAGAGTGCGAGGCACGTCACGCCGGCTCTACTTGCGCCACCTGGCAGATTCAGAAGACTTCGCGCTCTAGCTGGACCAGAGTTCGGAGAAAGATGACTTGAACACGACTTGCTCCAAAAGAGGGCACATTCTACCATGTAACTCGGCGAGTAAGTCGCGAAAAGAATTTCAAAATAGCCGTCGCATATTTCCTGTTGAGGACCAGCACTTCCTGTGATGGCAGCCTTCAACAGAAAGCCGCCTTTGGTTTGTTGCAAAAACCTTGATTGAATCAACGTTGCGCTCATACTACAGCTTGTATACGAAAGCGGTAGCAATATACTTAACGTCAACAAGACTCCAGCACGCTCCTTGTGGTAAGAACGATGCCAAAGCGCCGAGTGAGGTCAAATAATTGTGCTCCCTTGTCGAAGTGCATGACGCTGGCTTAACCTCGTCACTCGCAAGAATAGTGGATCATTGGGGGAAGGCAAAGTAAGGCCCACAATAATCCCTGCTTGCATTGAAGGACGAAGACAACCAATAGGCTGTTCACAGTCGCCTGTATCAGATGCCGTCACTTTGTTGACGAACGATGTGCAGGCCTCGATGCTTGATATATCTACGGGCGTTGAGCGATTGAATGTCAGGCGATATAACAGCATGGTCATAGGATCCTAACATAACTTAACACAAGAAGCACGACAGGCTTTGAGACGCCTACGAGGCTGGTTTGTACCGTGACGAGAATGACTGCGATTTCAACCACAGCTCTAATTACACGAGTAACGCCTGCAAACTCGCGAAACTACCAAAAATCCTCGCTATGGTGCTGGACCCTTCCATAGATTTTTGCGGTGGATATCAAGGAGTGTAAGGCCGGATTGGGAGGTCCCGAGAAGTCCACTAGACCGACAAGATAAGCGAAGCAGGGTCCATGTCCCACAAGTCACGACATCTGTCAGGGTACATCACAGTAAGGTACCTGCAAGGTAGGTCGTATATCAATCATGTGCACTGCAACATCCACAGAAGGTTGGCGGAGGACATGATGTTTGAGGAAGTGGCCGGGCTACTTCATGCATCGGAAGATCGCGCAAGAAGGACCTGAGTTAGGTTACCCTTGATAGTTTTGCTGTACTGTAGAAATTTTATGTGGAACATGAGGTTCGGTAATAGTTTTGGCAACGTTGTACCGAGTACTCGAGTATCTTCTTCCCGTGTGGAGTTGCGTCGTCTCGCGCTTTGGTTGTGCTGTCAGACACGAAGATGATGAGGCGACAGGGAGATATCGGTGATCCCGGGGATTTCGGAAAGGCTTGGCGGTCATGTTGTGGGCTGTGAGCAAGCGCCAAGGATTCCGCCAAGGTGCCCAGACAGTCCGCTCCACTGGGCGCGAGGCGAAACTGAGGTCAACGAGCAAGACAAGAACAGGACCAAGACTTTCCGAAAGTGCTTGAGTATCAAGGGGCACCAACCAAGCTCCCACGTGTCTGCGAGCTCTGAGCTGCTTGGTTGCGGGCCGTGACCAAAACGGTTCTTTCTGCTCAGGGTCACCATCGCTTTGGCCCGACACGCAAGGGTGCCTTCGACTTTTCATGTCACTTCATCTCTTGGCTTCTTGGCTGTCACTCCCAAGACTCCTCAAGCGTCAACAACGTCGAAATCTGAGTGAGAATACGCCTGCCATGGTCGCCTGCTATCCAATGAAACGGCCATGTACGAGCAGATGCTATCCTGAACAGCTGGATGCATGCTCTTGGAGTCATGTAGAGTCGCTCCTGACAGATGGAGATGCCGTCTTGGCCTTCGTACCGCGAAGCAACCTGATCGAAGCTTGGATCGCCAAGTGTGCAGTGTGATAGATATATAACAATGTCCTCTCGCATGCTTCTCACTCCCGTCCTGTCCTTCAATCACCATCCTTGCTTCAGACAACATGGCACCCGCAGCTACCGCCAAGTATGATTGGATTCTCGCAATCACAACCATCGCTTTCTGCTTCTCCGCTTTCGGAAACGGCGCAAATGATGTCGCCAACTCCTATGCTACCTCCGTGGCAGCACGGACTTTGACCATGCCTCAAGTCGGTTTCCTAGCTGCCATCACCGAATTCATTGGAGCTGTCGCACTCGGCTCCCGTGTCACATCCACCATCAAAAACGGTATTTTCAAAATCAGCCGATTCGATGGTCGCCCTGGCGCTTTGATGCTCGCCATGAGTTGCGCTGAGGTTGGTAGTGCATCATGGTTGATGCTTGCAACACGCTTGGGTTTCCCTGTATCGACAACCCAAACTGTCGTCGGTGCTTTGATCGGTGTCGGCTTCGCATCGCAAGCTGGCCTCAAATGGGCCTGGCAGTCTGGCTCCATCTCCCAGATCGCTGCCTCCTGGGCAATCGCTCCTTTGCTCGCTGGAGCATTTTCTGCCATCATCTTCGGTACCCTGAAGTATGGCGTGCTTGAGCGCCAGGACTCACTGAAAGCGGCTATGCAACTTATCCCTTTCTACCTTGCATTCACCGCAGCTATCCTTGCCCTCTTCATCGTCGTCGAAGCACCCACAGCTCCATCGCTCGAAGAGTTCGGTACTGGCAAGGTTGTTGGCATCGTCTTGGGCGTCTTCTTTGGCGTTCTCCTGATCGCATACATCTTCTTCATGCCATATTTCAAGCGCCGCATAATCCGCGAGGATTCACGAATCAGATTTTACCACATTCCACTGGGTCCACTTTTGTTGAGAGAAAACCCACCTCTCTACTTCCCGGGCAAGGGAACCGAATACGTCAAAGACTACTATGAGGACTCGTATGGCGAGGCCCACGATGCTGGAAAGAACGGTCATTCTGTCCAAAACACATCGCAATACTCAGGCTCGCCAACACCGGACGATGCTCATAAAACTGTCGATATGCCACCCGCAGACCCAGAGAAATTTAGCGCCGGTCCTACAACTGGTCTCCGTCGACGAGGAAAGCCCGGGCCACATGAACGCTTCCTCGCACCAGTCAAGAACCTCTCCTGGGCCAGCCCTGCCAAGTGGTGGGGATACTTCAAGTTTGTCGTGCTTCAAGGTGTGACTCGTGATTGTGTCTCGCACGATTCTGCACTCCTCCAGGCTGTGCATTCCAAAGCACGCAAGTATGACGTTCGTGTGGAGCATCTTTGGACATACTGCCAGGTAAGAATTCTCTCACATCTTTCATCCCTAGATCTAACACGTTCCAGGTTGCCTCCGCCATTATGATGTCTATCGCCCACGGTTCCAACGATGTCGCCAACGCTGTTGGTCCTTGGGTGGCTGTTTACTCGACCTACAACGACGGAGAAGTGAACACAAGATCACCCACTCCTGTGTGGTTCTTGATCATTGCAGGTCTGCTGCTGGGTCTCGGCTTTTGGGTCATGGGTTACCACATTATCCGTGCTCTTGGTAACAAGATTACTCAGATGTCTCCCACTCGAGGCTTCTCAGTTGAGCTCGGCGCAGCAATCACGGTTCTTCTTGCCAGTCGATTGGCCTTGCCCGTGTCAACGACACAATGTCTGACCGGAGCAACCATGGGTGTTGCCTTGATGAACTATGATCTCGGAGCTGTCAACTGGAGACAATTGTGCTACATCTTCTTGGGATGGGTACTTACCTTGCCCTGTGCTGGTTTGGTGGGAGGTTTGTTCTGCCTTGTGGCTCTCAACACCCCTCATTTCTAGGCCGGTCCTGGTATTATGATCCATAAGCAAGATTTAGGCTGAGTTGTGATAGTAAGCACTTGAAGAGATCGTCGGCGAGTCGGGCAGGATGATATTGTACACAAGTCACTAGAATAATGAGAGTTGCTCTTTCGAAAATAACTTTTCTCACACCCCCATCGTCGTCCACCTTTACCTCCCTCAGCACACTAGTGCAATTATTTCGAATGCGACGTTCGGCATCTGACTGTTAACCAATTTTACAGCACCGAAGCTTATTTTGCAAACCTGTGCATTCTTCACGTCTTGCTGTGCTTCCTAAGGATGGAGCCCTGGTGTCTTTCCAACAGCGAAAGTCAAATGTCAGAACTTGCATGCAATTCCAATCATGCACGTGTTGTGGTATGGATGCCTCTTTGAAGTAGAGCTTCGGCCATCGATCCTTGTTCAGCTACTTACTGTAGCGTGAGGCGAACTCGATATCCTCGTGCTAGGCACGAGTTTCGAGTGCCTTTTCCAGATGCCCCGAAAAGATGAACATTCATTTTCGCACTGCATCGATACGTCTCATGTCGAATTGTGATTTGTGTGAGCACTTCACCATCCCGCTGTAAGGTAAGTCAGAGTAGAGCTGAGGAGCGGCACGACTCCTCGTGGGCGGAGGTAGTCGGGTCGTCCGGGAAACCAGTGGTGGATATTGCGATGACACTGCGCAGCGCAGCGCAGCACGTTTTACGTGCAGAAGTCTGTCTCGGCTATCATACCTATGTACCTAGTTATAAAGGTGTTGAAATGCGCTGAGCGTCTACCACGCAACTTGAACATGCGAGTGAAAACTGTCGCATACTTTATCGTCTCAGGCTCGCGTAGAGGTGCCAAGGCCGGGTGCGAGCTGACCTAACTCCGGGCGAAGGCGCGCCTACCTGGCACCCGGTGGTAATTGAAACTGGCGCTTCCTTCCTTGGCAAAGAAGTGCTATGTCCGGGCGAGACTTGCCCAAAATCAGGGTACAGACACACTTGCCATTAAGCGCCACTTCCAAGTATCACCGGGTGCCTGGGTACCTACCTAAGGTAGGTAGGTTAGGTACCGTCTGGCGCCACGTCCGGATGATCGCACCGCCAGATCTTGCTTTCCCATTCACCGTCTGCATACAACTGAAGGCTTCATTGTGGCTCGTCCA
>Ga0210040_10004522_pt1 | contig 18135 bp, 10 predicted proteins | sample CryGeyCG12114_NA_FD_185462 | JGI IMG/M metagenome (GOLD analysis project Ga0210040, IMG submission 185462) | Groundwater microbial communities from aquifer - Crystal Geyser CG19_WC_8/21/14_NA (SPAdes) (version 2) | ecosystem: Environmental > Aquatic > Deep subsurface > Groundwater | place: USA...
AGGTAATTGAATTAGATAATAGTAAAAATATTAGTGAATTTAATAACATGGTTAAGAATAGAGAGATTCGAACTCCCACTAGTAGTTAAATCTACTTAGCCATTTCCTCTTATTATTCTTATAAAATGGGAGGGGGTCTCTAACCTAGAGACCTTACCGTTTAACTTTAAGATCCTCAATAGTATATGGATACAAATAAGAATAATCATACAACATCTGACAAAATGTCAGTAAAGTATTCCCGCTTCTAATCCTGATGGTTATGTGTTAAATATAAGACTATAAGGTTGTAATAATAAAATACGGTCTGTGTCTGTTAAAAAAGGAAAGAGGTATTATAATATTGGTTTGTTATTATTTTGCATTAGTGTATTATCTGCTATTGTAGATATTTTACTATAATAGCAATTATAATTGCAAACACTATACCATATTTAAGAAAAACATTCATAAAAAGTTTGAAAAAAAAGAATGTAATTATGTTTCTTGGTATAGTGTAAAATAAATCCACTATTGATCTTAGTGCTGCAATAATAGCAGCATAAGATATTTTACTGTAGAATAAACTAATGATAATTGCAACACAACCTAAACAAAGGTATGTGTAAAGAAATGCACCAGTTAAAGATGCTATACTGTACGAAAGTGATAATAACCAATTATACTGCCCTTACTTTAATATACATTTAATTAAGATCTTTTATTTTATAACGCTCGGTGGTGGAGTCGAACCACCCTCTTACAAGAGGACAGAAGTGACTTTTCATTAACTGGCTTGCAAATACTTCCCCCTATACTAACCGAGCCCTATCATGGGTAGGTTTCGAACCTACATCTCCTTAATACGGTGTAGCAATACTCTAGGCATATAACATATGTTACACTTTATTGTCTTATCGACCTGTAAAAGAATTAATGACCAATTATAATACCATTACCTAATTTTATTCTAATAAAAAAGTAATAATTCAAGTTAATACTTTGATATGTTTGAACTATTACATAACTTAATTTATGGATAGAATCGGTGTAGAATTCGAATCTACTTTATTCTACAGAATGAGCTAATATAAGTAACTAAAAGATATCACTTACACAAGTAATAAATCTAAAAAGTCCTCCTAATAAACATCCAAACATGATTAACCCGACTTTTGGACGATGTTAGACAAATGCCAGTCATCTCGACATAACCTTATCAGAACACATAATCGGTATTTTAAATTTACTCCACCTACAACCATTTTACCTGTTGCTACTTTGATACTAACAAAACTTTATGAAACAAACACTTAAATGAAAACATATTTTTTTAAGGTATGCTTCATTATTAAAACTAAAATCATTTATTATACAAAAATATTAATTTATGCCCAAGATAAGATTTGAACTTATAACCTAAACACCTTCAAAGTTTCGCTCTACCAATTGAGCTACCTGGGCTTTTTTTTTAAGTTACCCCTATTTATCTAGAGCTAATATACTTCATCTATTTTTAAAGACAGCTCCACTCTTTTTATATTTACGAATAGTTCATTCACTAATCTTTAAGAAATTCGCAGCTTGTACATTAGAATTAAAAAGTTTTTCCTTACCTGTTTCAAGATCTAATAATTTAACAGGTGAAGATAGACGAGATGAAAGAGACATTATTAACTTAGACTCTTCACTGTGTTCTCTACCTAAAAAAGGATGGTTCTTATTATTTCTTTCCTTCATTTGAACTATAGTGGAGTAAGAATGCTTAAACCCTAAGGAAGAACAAGCCAATTTAAGTATATTGTAGGTTGGTTTTAAAGTATCTAAATAAAACTGTTCTCTCAAAGTAACATCTTCTTTAGCCCAATGCTCAAGTATCTCCAACCTGAATACACTTAAACCATACTTTAGTATAGCTGAGTATATAACAGATTTATGTTTACATGTTTTAAGATAATTACTCTCTAAATAACATCTAATTCTTCTATTTAGAACCGTACAACTTCCTACATAAGAACTACCAGTAACAGTATTTATTCACCTGTAAACACCAGACTTACCTTTATTATCCTTTCAAATTTCTGCTTTCTTATCTTCAATGTTATCATACACGAATAAAGGAGTAACGGATAAAGCTTCATTTACCCTATTTAAATCTGAATAGGAAAAGGAAAATAAACTGACAAATAAATAAGCGATTAGAAAGACGCAACATAAAAAAGCTCCACATACTTTTGTCGTTTTTATTTTTTTTTTTCTAGAAAAAAAATAAAGAAATCAAAAATAAAATAGAATCTTTTTTGCAAAATAATCTTTTGTATTTTTTTACATAATAATGAATGAATAATAATTTTAAATTTAATTTTACCATGTGGAGATATTAGGACTCGATCCTAAAATAACGATATGCAAAATCGCAGTTTTACCAATTAAACTATACCCCCTTAAGTAAATGTATTAGGATAACTTTTAAAATAGACCCAAGCGGGGTTCGAACCCGCGCATTTAACAGTGAAAATGTTACGTCTTAACCACTTGACTATTGGGCCTTAAAACATGAATAGAAAGTTAAAATAGCTAAATATAAACTTTAACAAAATTTAAATCTTTTATAAAGGTCTCTGTAGTAGTTATGAATATTTAGTACCTAGACCTTAAGTCTTAAAATTTATCCGTAAATATATTTTATGATCCTATCCCTAAAATATAACACAACTATCCTTATCTGTTTAATTCTGCTACAATAAGACCACATAGGGGACTAATGTAACTAATACACATTGAATGCTTAGTTATCATTATAGTATACACTCTGCTTTTACAAGGACTTGTGACCTTTCCGTATAAATACGAAGTAGCATTTCATACTACGTCCTAGACTCGGGGGTACTTCGTGGAAGACAACAAAAAAAAAAAGACAACCCAAAAGGGAGAAAAAAGACCACAAAAAAAGAGCCAATGCTAGTGTCTTATTAACCAGTGGGGAGCTGGTTAAAAAGAGCCAATGCCAGTGTCTTATTAACCAGTGGGTAGCTGGTTAATCAGATCCGAGGAACGGACGTGTCCTCTTCCTAGGAGAGTCTTAGTATGAAGGGATCCACATGTTACCCTGCTACAGTGTGGCTGTTAAATGGACGAACGGTATCGTATCCAGTATAACCTCACTATAAGGCCAGAATGATTCGAACACTCATCTGAGCTGTTATGAGCAGCTTGCTTTACCTATTAAGCTATAGCCTTTAAGGATGCGGACAGAGGACTTGCACCCCTATTTACTGGACATGAGCCAGGTATGTTACTATTACATCAATCCGCATTAATAACCCAAATTATTAGGTAGCCCAGTACGAGACTTGCACTCATATCTTCCGATTACAAAACGGGTGCATTACTATTATGCAAACCAGGCTAAAAATATATTTTTAATGATAAGTATGTTATTTAGTTAATTTATGGTAGGGGTGGCTAGGTCATCTATTTAGTTTATTTCTAGCTGCTACTGTATTTTCTAGCTGCCTACCTAAATTAGTACTTTATACCTAAGAACATCAAAGCCCTTTCAGCCAAAGCCTATAATCCCATATACCTATTATTATAACTAGTATTCTAGCAGTAACAATATTAATAATCTGGATTCGTAATGTTATACTACGTTTCTAAGAGTATCCTAAGGTAAGCTTCGTGCCTAGATGCATTCAGCACTTATCTTAACTAACATAGCTTTCCTGCCATGCCTATACTATGCATAAATACTTGAGTATAAAAGTATTACCATCTGTAGTTCAAATAGGAAATTCATTTGGATAAATGAATCTACATTACTCTCTTTTTTCCGTAAATTCCCATCTCTACTTCTAAAAGAGAACCTATTCTCACCTTCATTGTCTCAGGTTAATATTAAGCGTATAAACAACAGGTAAACCATAGGTTACCATACCCAACTCCTTTCGTACGAAGGGGCTATCCTTATTTTACTCAAATTTCCTCTAGAAGATAGAAACCATACTGTCTCACGACGTATTTAACCCAGCTCGTGTAGCTCTTTAATCGACGAACAGTCGTACCCTTCATGATTCCTGCATTCATGTGGATGAGCTAAGCCGACATCGAGGTGCCAAACTGCGCACTCAATTTGTACTCTCTGGCGCAATTAGCCTGTTATCCCCAGCGTAGCTTTTTCAATAATACAAGACCTTTCCTTACTGCGTCTTGCGGTCTTTATGCCCTGCTTACGCAACTGATAGACGTGTATGTCAAACAGTAAAGCAAGATTAAGCCATTAAACTTTGCAAGTATATATCAATATCATTTTCTAGAAATCTATTAGCGTTTTCATAAAAAAATAACTTATAGTGTTATAATTAACCTTGTAAACAACATTAACTATTCATACTATATATACACCTATTTTCCACATAGGTAAAATCTTACTTATATTAAATTGTTTTAGTTCTAACTTAAATAGAAATATAACTGAATTAGTTATAGATACCCCTAGTTTTTTTTTGTTGTATCTTTGTTCTCAACATTTAAGGGTAAATATAAAAAATAACAAACTAAATATAATAATTAAAAAAATTAAAATATATAAGGCAATTATTAAATAAAGCCCTATATAATTTGCGTATAGCATATTACAAAAATAAATTTGGATACTCCCAGGTACTCTTTATGGGATCTGTGCCCCGCATAAACCATCTGCTAGCCATTGTCTCCTGAGTTTGACCTCCTTTTCTGGATAACATTCAGACGTCAGTTACCTACTTTTTTTTTTTAATATATTTATATATGTAAAAAAAAAGTTAGTGTAACCTATTCTACTGATATAACAACCAGAGTAAAGGTGTTTCAATTATGTCTATCAACTACCTTATTCCCTAAAACCTGTTAAATTATACCCTATAACTAGTAACAGTAAAGCTGCATGGGGTCTTCTCGTCTATCTAGAGATAGGCAGTATCTTCACTGCCATTCCAGTTTCACTGAGCCAATCATTGAGACAGCTGTTGCATCGTGAGATCATTCATGCGCGACATCATTTAAATGCCAAGGTATTTCGCTACCTTAGGACCCTTATCATGACATAAAATTTATCATACAAAACTAGATATTCTAGTCGTCTAATATACTTTTAATAGAACAACTTGTATAAACTATCCTCTAAAGAGATATACGACGACTTATCAACTTCTACCTGCATTCATCTTTTCCTTCATTTGCAGTATTCTATCATAACCTTCTTTATGTAAATGTTCTTTACTTGCCATCATAAGAGCTACTTCTTTAAAATCATAAAAATCTAATTTCTTTAGCCCTTTTAACTCATATTTATCAAAAAAAGGTATTATATGATTAACTATGTCAGAGAAATTCACAACTTGAATAGCTACAGATGTCTCTGTATAATGAACATACTTTACACTATCTTCGTTTATGTGTTCATGTTTAAGGGCTTTTATATAATTAGCTAAACCGATTATTACGTCTTTTTCTCGGATGTGCAGATTTACCGAATATCTTAACTGCACTTTTCCTAAACGTGTTTTAGTGGTCTTTATGTTAAAACTCCAATCTCCACTAGTAAACCCTGCCACTCAATAAGGGTCAGGTATTCCATCAAATTTAAATTCCAATCTTTTGTTTAAAGTAACATCAAACTGTTCTTTTAATTTGTCAGATAAACCTTTATTAAGGGCAGATTTAATATTTATAATCTGGATTAACCCTTTTTCTGTTAAATGCTTTTTAAGTTTTATTATGTTAAAGCATTCCTTAAACAAGTCATAATCCACTTTTTTTGCCGTTACTAGTGGATATTTATCAAAATGATGTATTATAACTTGTAGCTCATTAAAAGCTTCTACTCTATAATAAACTTTTGTTCCTGAAGTATATATACGACCAACCCCTAAAGAATCTTTAATGTGTTCTAAAATTGGCGTGTCTTTTATATGTAAACCTATGGCAAAAGTAGCTTTAACTCTCCATTTAGTTTTACTGTCAGAACGTGATTGAACTAGAATAATGAAACTTGATTCAGCATCAGAAAACCCTGTTATAAATCAAGGATTCAATCTACCTCTATTTGATTTAAAATTAGAATCCTAATCTAAAGAAGAATTGTTCGTTGAATATCTAGCTATTTGCTTAGAAAGGACTTTTACTTGATAATCTCTCTCGAGACCCATTAGAATAAATCTTAAACATAATGTGTTTACATTACATCAACTACCGTATATTCGTTGTACTTTTACAGCACCAGATCTTTTTAATATATGACTAGTGGGTCTACAAAAACCTGATACTGATTTAGCTTCGCGATTGGCCATTTCATTTTCATTCATCTTCTGACTTGTTACCGTATCTGAGTAATTATTTCAGCCACTTATAATTTTTCAACCATAGCTTGGTACCAGAAGTTTTAGGCTTTCCCCGAAATTGGATAGTTGGACCCACTGTTGAGATATCCTACATCTCAAAGTAGGTAAGGCCGCCATTAAATGGGGGTTCCTTCAAAACCTAGGCTATTTTAGTCGTCTAAGTAAATCCGTTAACCAGCCATCATTGGGCAGATAGCGCACTCTATACATTGATTTACATCTTACGCAAAGTGCTGTGTTTTAATTAAACAGTCGTACAACACCATTTTATGTCTCCTCTTCCTAAACTGATATTAATCAGTAGGAATGGCACACCTTCTCCCTCAGTTACGGTGTCAATTTGCCGAGTTCCTTAATGATTGTTAGCTCAAACGCCTTCGTATTCTCTACTAGCTTACTTGTGGTAGTTTTTAGGTACGGTTATCTTCACAAAAGACTTTATCATCTATTTTTGTGTATTCCAAGGCACTAGTATCATCTGTTTTAGTTTATTCCCTATAAAAAGAAATCCTAGGATCATCTGTTTTAGTTTTTCCCTAGAAAATTTTCTTCCTCCTTGGTCAATTATATGCTTTTCCAGAACATTTTACTCCCTTTTATGTTGTCACATATAATTATCCTCATCATTATATCCTTTAGGTTTAATTTAGAGACCGATTAATTTTCCCATAAGCTTAAGGCGAGAGCGCCTTTTTCAGGATGGGGCCGTATCATCTATTTTAGTTTATTTACGGTTTGTGTTTTCAATCCTTGCAAATCTATCCCTCTCTTCCCTCCATATGTTTACCTTGGTAAAGCATGGGCCGCTCTTTTTCGTTACTCGTGTCAGCATTCTCACTTGGGATATATTTGGAAACCCGCTATTTAGCGAGCAAAACTACTATACATGTAGTTATGAAAATAGGTGTACTCACCTTATGTCCCAGTGTTTTAATTAAAAACTATACTATCTCGTCGGTTATAGTACAGATTATGTTATAGTACAGATTATTTCTATTTTTAATCCTATTTACCCAATGTTCCGCTACCCCATAAATAATACTTAAACAATATCTAAGTATATTAAAATAAAACTAAATTTTCATTTACTTTTAAATTTTATTATGGACAAGGTGTCGGTGTTTTGTTTTAGATCCGTTATATCTTCGGCGCTTTTAACTAATTAGGTTAATTAATTAACCCTTTGAACCAGTGCTCTGTTACGAGGTCTTTAAAAAATGGCCGCTTCTAAGCCTATTTCCTGGTTGTATAGTTTAAATACTTCCTTACTTTCACTTAACAAAAACTTTGGAACCTTAAACACTTGTTCTGGGCTGTTTCCCTTTTGACACACACAGATCTACCTTATTTTATCCTTATTATCGGACTGAGTAAAGGTACTTCTCCCTAAACAGTTATGGACAATAACTATCCATTTAGACAACAGGTTTAACCTGGTTCAGAATTAACTGAAACTAAAGTAATTATTTTTCTTTTTTAATTTTTTTTATACAACCTACGCTTTTTTAATAGTGTATACACCATTAACTGTAGAACCTCTTTTAATAGCATTATACACAGCTTGTCTAGATATACCTAGAAATGCACCAGCCTCAGTTTGATTTGTGAAAGATTTTATCTCATTTGTCTCAATATTTAAAACTGAAACAGCTACTCCCTCACGAAGTATAGTTTTAACTCTTAAATTTGCTAAAGCTTCTTCAGAAAAGGGATTTCTTTTTCTATATTCGGCTGTAGCAGCGGCTAATTTTTTTCTGGTGTCTTCATTGACAACTTTTCCCGTGTGAATTGAAGATATTATTTTCTTATGCTCAGGAGATATAATTTTCTCTTTTAATTTATCTATAGTCTCCTGAGTATGTTTGTACCCTAGTACAGAGTAAGCATTCCTCAAAATATTATATTCAGGAATTAGTAAATCGATATAGAATTGTTCCCTCTCCATATTGCTTTTTATAGGACAATATTCTAATATCTCTAATGTGAAGTTACCGTGACCATACTTTAGTAAAGCATCTTTTATTGGTCTAGAATTTCTTTTTAACTCTTTAATATTATAGTAGCTTCTTAATCTTATATCTAAATTTATTGCACTTCCTACATATGAGTTACCATTCAAATGATTAACCCAACGGTAAATACCTGATTTACCATTATTATTCTTTAATATTTCTAGTTTCATTTCCTCTGAATTTTTGTAGGATTTAACTGGAGTTACTAACTCTATATTCATTATGTTATTTTTATTGTTGTTATTATTGTTATTGTTGTTGTTATTATTATTCACTTTAGATTATAAAAAAAAATTATTGGTATTATTAAGGCAAAAATAAGCTGTTACACTTTTTACACTTGTAATAAAGAAAATTACTTTATTGCCATTGCACCCTTTCGGATGAGGCTTGACTATATCTTAAGCTTTCGCCAATCCACATCTAGTCGATGAACTGCACAGCATAAATATTATTATGCTGCTTGGCTGCGGATTACCCATTTCCTTTCGTCATCTATTTCGATTTTACCTAATTTTTTTTTTGGTAATTACTGTTTGTTTATTTATAATTTTTTTCGACGTTATTTCGAATATTCGAAATAACTAGAAAAAAATTATAAAAAACTAAATTATCAAAAAAAAAAAATAACCACGAGTCATTACCTGTGCCACAAGATGTGTTACCACACCTGCTTGGTTGAAATAGCTTTAGGGCTTCCCCGTCAATTTGAGGATTTTTAGCAGAAGGTTCACTCCTACTTGTAGGCTGTTTATATAAGTTTCTCAAGCTTATACAACCTTATCGTTAAATGTCTGATAGTTCAACATTCATCATTGCCCTTCCGAGAGCAAATACTCGCGAATAGAGTCTTCACGACCCCCCCATATGCACAAGGCTTTAAAATCCTAATAGGTATAAATACCAAAAGGATAATAACGCACAAATTGTCCGAGATTACAGTTCTGTACCTGCTATGATGTGCTTTAAACTACATACTTACATATGTTTCGCGGAAACAAATCTACCTTTTTAGCCTTTTTGTTACGGCTGAGCTAAGGTCCTTCTCCCTAAATAGCAAATAGCTATCCATTTAACGAATAATAAAATACTTTTTAATTTTTTGTGGCCACTAAATATTGTCCTTTTACAGTTCTACCTGTATCAAGAGCTTTTCTAACAGCTGTTCTACTAACACCTATTGCTTTAGCTGCATCCGTTAAGCTTGCATAATGTAATTCTGTGTCAGTTTTTACATTTTTTACTATAACTGATACACCTATTAGTGCTATAGTAGCTGCTGAAATTCTCGCACGAGTTTCATCTGAAAGTTTAATACCCCTACGTGCTATAGATATTTTTGTTTTATCACTTTCAGTTAATATTCTACTTTTTGCTGCCAACGATAGATTATTTCTTGTTTCCTCACTCACCTTACGATCATTCCTAAAAAATTCTAGGGTTTTTTCGCTATGTTTGAATCCTAAAGGAGAACCTGCTACCTTTAAGATATTATATTCAGGTTTTAAAAGATCAAAATAGTATTGTTCTCTATTTACAAGATCTATCTCATGTTCACAGTACTCTAAGATTTCTAGACTAAAATTATTAAATCCATACTTTAAAAGAGCATTGTGTATGGGAGTTTTATACTTAGTTAAGTGTGTAATACTAAAGTACTTATATAGCCTTACAGTCAAGTTCGCTGAACTACCCACATATGTTTTATGATTAATATTATTAATCCAACGGTATATAGCTGGTTTATCTTTATTATCACGAAGTATTTGGGTTTTGTCCAGTTCACAGTTATGGTATATGACTACAGGTTTTAAACCTGAAGAGTTATTTACTTGTTTTGTTGAGTAAGGATGTAGTCCTATAGATAAATGTAGAAAGAAATTCATGTTAGTAGCTTTTTAATTATTAAAATGGTGAAAAAAACATATCCAATTCCTATAGACTCTATGCTTTCATTTATATCTAAGGTTAGGGTGCTAGCCTTCTTAAGACCCGAGTACCTTTCTACGGTGTACCTTGCTTTAGCTGTACGGGTATTTATTCACAATAGTTGTCGGCTATTATTCAATACAAGATCTAAATATAAATCTTATATGAAGGTAATAAAGGATTGAATATGAGCCTTAAAGGCAGAAAAATGTAAAGGGGCTAATGTGAAAAAAGTATTTTTATTATTCTGCACCCTTTCGGATGAGGTTTGACTATATCTTAAGCTTGCGCCAACCAACATTTAGTCGATGAACTGCACACCATAAATATTATTATGCTGCTTGGCTGCGGATTACCCATTTCCTTTCGTACATAAATTTCGATTTTACCATACCACGAGTCATTACCTGTGCCACAAGATGTGTTACCACTCTTGTTTGGTTGAAATTTCTTTAGGGTTTTCCCGTCAATTTGATGGTTTATAGCAGAAGGTTTACTTCTACTTACTGGCCTAAATAGATGCTCAATCTTTTTTTTACCAGCTATAGTAGTCAGGATTGTCTTTCACTAACTTACCACAGTTCTTTGGATATCTTTACAACGATACAAATTATCTCTTTGGCCGTTAAATTTTATTTATTTCAACTTAGGCCGAGCTGAGACTTTTCTCCCTAAATAGTATTTTACTACTATCCATTTAACAGATAATATAATTTTATTTTTTTTTTTGAAGTTTTTATTTAATTTTACAGATAGAATACGTTTTTTTAATTAGTCTATTATGCAACAATGCTTGACTTACTGTAGCTCTTGTCACACCTAGTGCTTTACCAGCCTCAGTCATGCTAGCATAATTTGTCACATCATTAGTTATTATATTTTTAACACTAATAGGCAATCTATTAGCTATTGAAGCATTAACAGTAGAAAGTATTTTTCTTTCTCTTACTTCATCACTTAGAATAATGTTTCTCATTTTTTCTAATGATTCTTGAGAATGTTTATATCCTAAAGTAGACCCTGCGATTGTAGCTATATTGTAATGAGGTTTATAAAGATCTAAGTAATATTGCTCTCTTTTAAGTACATCTTCATAGGAACACTATTCCAAGATTTCTAACCTAAAGTTAGAAAACCCGTGTTTTAAAAGAGCTCTATCAATAGGTCTATTACTTTTTGCTAGAGAACGTAAACTAAAATATGTATACATTCTAACATGTAAATTAGTAGAACTACCGATGTAAATATTCCCATTTACCTTATTTACTCAACGATATACAGCTACTTTATTACGGTTTTCTGTTAGGATACGCATTTTGTCCACATCAGCGTTATCATAAATAACAACTGGCTTGAAATTACCAATATTTCCTGAAGAAAACGATCTTGAAAAATTATTTATTGTTTGTAGAAAGAATGTTATAGTAGCTTTAGATTTAAATGGTTTTTTACCAAGGTTGACATATATTACTTTAGAGGTTATCCTTTCTATTCTATCACTGAGTTAGGGTGCTAGCCTTTCAGTGACCCGAGTACCTTTCTACGTTGTACCTTGCTTGTAGCTGCTACGGGTATATACTTGCTATAATTTACTCGTCTATTATTCAAATTAACTAATTTGAAGGTAATAAAATAAGAACGTCCAAGAAAATTGTTGTAAATCTATACTATAAACTTCATAAAATTATATTATCCTGCTGTGTTTCCACAGAGGTTTGACTATATCTTAAGCTTTCGCCGATCACCATCTAGTCGATGAACTGCACACCATAAATATTATTATGCTGCTTGGCTGCGGATTGCCCATTCACTTTCGTAATCAATCTTGATTTTACTATCTCGCGAGTCATTACCTGCGCCCTTAGCTATGTTACCCTGCTAAGTTAGTTAAGATTGCTTTAGGGGTTTCCCGTCAATTTGACGATCTTTAGCAGAAGGTTCACTTCTACTTGAGCTAATAAAGAGGCTCATTTCTTTAGTTTACCCATTCGGCCTTTTATAAGCCTGACCATGGTAAGATCACTACTCTTCGGGTCTCTAATTAGATACTAATTCATTACTTAATAATTGGATTATCTAGGCAAATTGATATGTCGGAGTCCAACTCGATTTAAAACAATTATCTTATTTCAAGTTAAACTATCTCCTAGGATTCAAGGTAGCCTACAATAGGCGATATCATCTTTTTAGTTTGTTTACCGTGCCCTATTGCTCTCCTATTTTTCCCTAGGACACCCATCTCTAATCCCAAGGCACTTTTTTCCCAAGGGGTCCAACTGCTGCGTAGAAAAATCCAAGGCATTACTTTAAACCAGCTGGCATGCGGTGACCGGATATTACCGATTCTAGTTCCACCATTGCACATATCACTCTATTTGCTTGCATCTAACTAGAACTTGCTGACCCATTATACAAAAGGTACGCTCTCATATGTCTACTAAACTTACCTTGAGCTGCTTATAAGACTACTAATTTTCTTTTTCCTTCACAGTACTATTCTCTACTTCTTGTATATTATATTTAGGCTTAGAGGAAGGTTCCCCTATATTCAAACAGATTCATCCATTTTACTTTAAGCCTCTATCTATTTTCACTCACACTACTAATAGAATCTCGTTTGATTTCTTTTCCTGAAGCTAATAAGATACTTCAATTCACTTCGTTTTTTTTTTAAGAAATTCTTCCACCCGGAGGTTTTAATATACAGCGTTCTTTCCTTTAATAGTCTCTTTATATACTTGCCATAAAATTAATGCTTAAAATATAACACAACACAAGTTCAAGAATATTAAGATGTTTCGAGACATCTTAGAAATCGACTTTTCAAATCCTTTCTAAGATCGATTCTGTTAATACCCTCTGAACAAGGAATAATCATATCATTAAGGTAATAAAATTATGAAATAATACATTACATATCAAATACATTACTACTAATTTTTATATACAATGATTTAAATCATATTTCGGGTCATTATGATTCGAACATAACTACTCCTCAACCCAAATGAGGCGCCTAACCAACCTGGCTCTAACCCGTTTATTGTATTCAATATATATTAAATATAAAGTATAACATATTTATAAAATTTGTATAAATATAAGATAATATACTTATATTTCATAACAAATAATTTATTTATAAAATACAACAGAGAATATCCGATTCGAACGGATGTGATTTTTCAATCAAATAAGTTTCAAGCTTATCACTTTAAACCACTCAGTCAATTCTCTTTATATTTTGTATTTTTTTTTTTAATAAAATTTTTATTCATTAAAGCAGTTTATTATAAAATGAATCTACCATTAGATAGGTTTATAATAAGTTTATCATAAGTTTATTATAGGGTAAGTCTACCATAAAAGAATTTATAATAAGATAAGCCTATCTTAAAAGAAAGCTATAAGATATGTTTATCATAAAAGAAATTTATCATCAGATAAATCTATCATCAAATAAATCTAATAATAAATGGTTAAAAATGTATAAAATTGCTTAAGTAATTTAAACCCTTACGTTTTTTCAAATAAATCACCTTCTCCAAATATGTCTATATAATACATTACAACTAATTATTTATACTTAAGGTACAAGTGCGTACAAGACTCGAACTTGTAATAATATGTCCGTAGCATGTCGTTATACCATTTAACTAACGCACCTTATTGATTCCTCAACGAATTGAACGTCGATCACATCCTTATCAAAAATGCGCTTTACCTATTAAGCTAAGGAACCTTTGTTACACATATAATAATATGAAAAATTTAAAAGAATTAAAATATTAAAAGGTAAAATATTAAAAGATAAAATCTTAAGTTAAAAAGAAAAAATTAAAAGTATTAAAAATTATATTTCTTTTATAATATTATGTTATAACAAGAGCATCCAGACTTGAACTGGAAATTTGAAGTTTGAAGCTTCCTATTTTACCAATTAAACTATACTCTTTTTGATACGAATAACACCTTATCTAATATTAAATTATATTCTTCTTAAATTTAATAACACCTCCTATAAAATGGAACTATACTCTTTAGTAAAATGATGTTTAAAATTAACCCCCTACTAAATTTAATAGCATCTTTTTCCCTAATTTTTTCTAGTAATTTCGAATATTCGAAATTACGTCGAAAAAAATAACCGCAAGCTTGCGGGGAGGGGTGATAAACTAGACTTTTATTTATTTTTATGAATCCTTCCAAAGATTTTTTTTTTTTTATTCTTTTTATTAGTAGCTATTAAAGACTTTTCATTTATAAATATATAACATAGATATACTAAATTAATGATAATTAAGTTATTATAAATATGTATAACTTATATTACCCGTTTAGGTGTGTAAAAGGATTATCCGTTTAACTGTATAAAAATAATATCCATTTAAATCGGTTAAACCATTTAATTTATATTCGGAAAAGAGTGGATTTGAACCACCAGGTGTTAAACACAATATTTAGCAAATATCTCGCCTTACCTATAGCAACTTTTCCTTTTTACTTACAATTATATAATTATATATAGTAATCATTTTAACTATAGAATATAAGTGGACTAGTGAATGAAAGTTAAACTTATAATGGATGGTAACTAATGAATGAAAGTTAAACTTATAAGGGATGGTAACTAATGAATGAAAGTTAAACTTATAATGGATGCTAACTAATGAATGAAAGTTAAATTTATAATGGATATTAACTAGGTAATAAAAAAAAATGCATTTCAAAATGAAGAAGTTACATGTAGAATTCAAAAATGAATTCTAGAATTCGAAAATGAGTTATAAAATGAAAAACACGAGTCAGACCGGGCTTGAACCGATATCTACTTTCGTGACAAGAAAGTCCTCTACCATTAAGTTACTGACCCTATACGGCCAACCGAACTCGAATCGGTACAAATCGTTTGGAAGACGAGTGGACTAACCAATTATCCTATGGCCGCTTTTTTTTTGCTTTAATCTATTAACCTTAACTCACCAACTGTGCTAGAGAATGCATAATGGTAGAACTACGTGCACCTTCAAAATACAATTCATCCGCTACACGACTTAACCCTCTACTATCCAAAGATTCACATATAGAAGAATCAAAAGCGGGTTTTCTTCCCATTTTTGACTCATTAGCATCAAGAATATGAGCTATCTTACGTAAATCCCTCATTCTCTCTTGCTGAAGTTTTATAGGCTCTAAGTGATTAAGAAGGGGTTTCAATAAAGGATGCTCTTGAGAATAACGATGTTTATTTTGTTCTAAACTATTTGCAATAATTTCTAATGTACGTCAGTTATTGTGAAATAAATGACTAACGTTTCAATTAGAACAAAGCTTCCTATTATATTCATCTCTAAGAGCAGTAATCGTACTCTGCGAGGCTAAACGCAGAGTAGAAAACTCAGACCCATTCATTAAAACAAATCCTGAAGTAAAGCAAGATATCACTAATATATGAACAAAAAATAAATTTATTTCTAGAACATCATCTAAAACGTGTCTATCCAGAAACTTAAATGCAGGGGAATTATTTATATATGGGACCCATATATATTTATGAAATGAGTAAGTAATAATTGCACCTACAAAAATATAAAGACAGTAGATAACCACTTAGTCAGAATAAAATTTTTCTGACAATAAATAAAAAGGTGATTTAATCATATGTAATAATATTAAAACTAGCAAATTATTTCATGTAGCATTAAGTAAAATATTTCAAATAAATAACTTAATGTTATGACCACAATTTGCTAAAAATATTACATTATTTGGAACCATAAAAATGGCCAATATTGTTACTATTAAAATTAAAAGTAAAAATGACATCAACATGTAAAAAAATATAAGTACCTCTATTTCGTGTGGAATGATAATGTACCAGACCAACTTTTAAATTACACCATATAGATCATAAGGTAATAAATTCTGGGTAAAACCATAACTATATGTATTCTACAAAAAAAATCTTTTTATAACTTAGATTCGGGTATTAGAAATATATTGTTCTACCATTAACCTATAGCCGTATATATTTTATAAGATCTAAGGGACTTGAACCCTTATGAGAGTGATTAAAAGTCACACGCTTTACCATTAAGCTAAGATCTCCATAAATATATTTACTTATTATTCATAAGTAATAAGAAATAAGTGATTCGAACACTTAACCCTCCGCGTGTAAAACGGATGCTCTACCAATTGAGCTAATTTCTCTTTTTTTTTTAAGAAGGAAAGACGTCTAATGATATGGGTTTTGTTATCTGCACGCTTTGCTTATTATGAGTGATATGGCCACTACGCATGTTATATAATAATTTTATAATTGGTAACTAGTTACCATTTCCTAGCTATCTTATAAGTCCTTTTTGTAAGTTTCCACATTCAGCTAAATTTTCCTTGTTAGCTATTCTATTACCTTTCCCAAATCAGTGCTGGATACACCTTGGTTATAGCAGGAAATCTACTTGTTTACGACAGGTTAGTTAACCCGAAAAATATTTCAACCATAGGTAATTAATTCATTCCTGATACGGGTCAATTCTGGTCGATCAACCTTTAAACTTATAAGGACATTACTTTTCCTTTTTATTTTAGACGTAATGTATAACTATACATATGATTTAACACATATCAAATACATTACTATAAATTTTTATCCAAATTATGTATCTAGTAATAAATTAACTATATCATATAAAAGGCTCATCCATTATAATTATATTATATATGGATTTTCCTTTGTATTGAATTTATCCCTTTTGCCTTTATATGCACATATAGTTAGTAAAAAGTGCAAGAAATAAGTGATTTGAACAATTACCTTCCATTTAATAAACAAATACTCTACCAATTGAGCTAGTTTCTTTTTTATTGGGCTTTACTAATTATAGCTGAGCCATAGATTAATCTTCTCCCTCTAATTGCTGCGTAAATATAAATCTACCTTGCAATTTTCCAGTATATAAAAATAATTCATCTACTGGGATATGTTATACTGTTTGTTTCTATTATTTTTTTCGACGTTATTTCGAATATTCGAAATAACTCGCAAAAAATTAGGAGCAAGTCCAGCCCCTTACTTTTTGTTAGGGTTATTTTTTTCGACGTTATTTCGAATATTCGAAATAACTCGCAAAAAATTAGACCGGACTTTTTTTTTTTAAGAAACTATTATAAATAAAAAATGTTACTATAAACAACAAATATTACCTTTTTCATAACAAGTTTATGGTAAAAAACCATTATTTTAGTAAAAATATAGTAATACTAAGTTTTATTTTAGTTAGTATTCCTACAAACACATCTATTATCTGAGCAAAAGACCTTACAGTTACACTTTTGACATATAGTACCTCTGTGTGGGTCCATTGGATCTCTAATAACTGATTTCCTTCCACTGCATTTAACATCTTTATATAGTTGATAGTCCGAATGCCCCCATAACTGTCTACGCTCAACTATATTATGTGGACATCCATATGGACTTCTAGATGGTGTATGTAGTGCGACTAATTTCTTGTGAAATGGAGAACTCTTAGATGACAATAAATATAAAAAACCTAATAATAACACAGATATAATAACTAAATAGTATATTATGTTATCATGTAATGCTAGTTTTTCTCCGTCTAAGCTAGCACTATCTTGGAAGTAAAGTCCTCAAGCTCTAGTTGCATCACAGCTAATTACACTTAAATCAAAAGAGTAAATTAGTGTAGATACTGCATAGTGCACACCGTCTAAGATTGCTGCAGGATAAATACCAAATAATATGGTAGGTACTACTAATAGTAATAAAACTGTAAATTCTCTTTTAGTTAAGTCTGGTATACTAA
>Ga0210040_10004523_pt1 | contig 18133 bp, 16 predicted proteins | sample CryGeyCG12114_NA_FD_185462 | JGI IMG/M metagenome (GOLD analysis project Ga0210040, IMG submission 185462) | Groundwater microbial communities from aquifer - Crystal Geyser CG19_WC_8/21/14_NA (SPAdes) (version 2) | ecosystem: Environmental > Aquatic > Deep subsurface > Groundwater | place: USA...
TGCGGGCAAGTGCCGGCCGCGAAATGGAAGTCGGCATGTCCTTGGCCAGGCGCACATTGGCCGACATCACCAGCTTTGCCGTGGCCTTTGCCTGGATCAGCGGATTGACCTTGCTGTGGAGCCAATACGGTGCTGGCGACCGCACCTTGAGCGCCTGGTTCCAGGCCAAGTTCTTTCTGGTTTGCGTGCTGACACTGGCGCACATCATGCAACGCGTTCGTTCCGCGCAATTGCGGCGGATCGGCGAGCCCGTGATGGGCCGGCGCGTTGCCGAACGCTGGGTGTCCTTTGCCTGGATATCCGCTTTGTTCGTGATCTGTTTTGCGGTGATCGCCTTCAAGTAGTTTTATCGTCAACAACAAAAAAGGCCGGATCGCTCCGGCCTTTTTTGTATTGGCTGCTTGTTATTGCGCGGCTTGCGCCAGCAAGTCGTTCATCTTGATTTTGGCCTTGCCAGGATTCTTTGCCGCCTTGGCTTCCTCGATGTTGGTCGCCTCGCCGACCTTCACCAGAGCCACCATGCCCATGCCGTAATGCGGGGTACATTTGACCCCGTAAACACCATCCTTGTCGAAGGTGACGGTGATGGTTTCATTGATCTTGCCTTTGAAAGGCTCAGCACCTTCCGGGACCATGCCCTTGATGCTTTCGGCATTATGCCCCTTATCGGTGGGCACAAAGGTCACGGTGTCACCAGGCGCGGCTTCAATATAAGCCGGCTCAAAAACCATGACGCCCGTTTCGCCCTTGTTCAGCATATGAACCTCATGGTCGGCGGCATAAGAGGGGCTGGCCAGCGCAACGGCAGCGGATGCCAGCAGCGCGGCAGCGGTGAAACGCTTCATGAGATCGTCTCCTTGTTTTCGATGCCTCCTTGTATGCCCGATGCTCCAACAAGTGATTGATCTGGATCAACCTTTGCGGAGAAAGAAGACAAGGTGAAAGAAGGGATGCGACGGGCTTTCCTGTTGCGTCAATGTCTGGTTTGGCTGCTTGGCCGGGAACAAAGCGAACCGGCTAGTCGCGATTGTCGGAATGGCCGTCGGCGATCGCCAGCTCAACCAGTTCGATCTTTTCCTGCCAGATTTCCGAAGCCAGCGCTTTTGTCGGCACGCGCGAGCTTGTGCTGCCGGAAGCGCGGTCGAGATCAACGGCATAATCGCGCAGATCGCGCAAAAACGCCTCGCCCTGAAAGCCCGGCACATCATGGATGAGGCGGTAAAGCAGGCGCTTCAAAAACTCGTTGTTGAGATCCTGCTGAAGCGCAAACATCAGCATGCGCAGGTTCTCGAGTTGCGACATCACGCCTTCCTTGATCACACAAACCGCAGCCCGCCACACTCTGCCCCTGCGGGTTCACCAGCCGTGCTTTCACGCAGTCTGATTGCATTAGCAAGACATAAAATACTGATGCAAGGGATGTTCGGCAAAGGCTTGCGGGCGAACCAGGGCATGGACGCTCTGATCCAGATCAAGGTGCCGGCGCTTAACCGCGGTTAAACCTGCGATGATCGGGATTGTGCCCGACCACCCGAACGTAGGGAGGACGTTTCTGATGCCGCATGCAACCATCCAGTCTTCGTTGAAACGGCTCGGTGCCTGTCATGACCAGGTGTTCCACCTTTGCGATGAACTCGAAGCCATCGCCGACAGCCTGCCCGGCAATCTCGACCGGCAACATTGCCTCCATGTCGCGCGCGCCATGTGCCGGGTCCTGTCGGACGCGCACCATGTGGAAGAGGCACTGCTTTTTCCGGCCCTTGAACAACTGTCCGCCACGCTGAAAACCATGCCGGCGACCTTGGAACGGCTGCGCTTCGAGCATTACGGCGATATGTGCTTTGCCGAAGACCTGCAGGATGCGCTTTTGGCGCTCGGCCGCGGCGAAAGCCGGCTTTCGGCCGAAACCGCCGGTTACATGCTGCGGGGCTTTTTTGAAAGCGTGCGCCGGCATGTCGCCTTTGAGCGCGAGATGCTGACACCCTTGCTGGAGATGACCTGGACGACGCAACGCGCCGTCGCTTGAAGCGCCAATCGTCAGCCGCAGCGGGCTTTGAGACGGTGCATGTCGAGCACCTCGACATGCCGATTGCCGGTGATGGCGATCACCTTTTCCCCGCGCAGCTTGGACAATTGCCGCGACACGGTTTCCAGCGTTAGTCCGAGAAAATCGGCGATGTCACCGCGCGACAGCGGCAAATCGAAATGATGGATCGGCTTGCCGTCGCTTGTCGGATCGAGATGGGTGGCGATCAGATAAAGAAAGCTGGCGACCTTTTCGGACGCCGTTTTGCGGCCAAGCGTCACCATCCATTCACGCGCGTCATCAAGCTCGCGCAAGGTTTGCTGCATCAAGCGGTGTTCAAGCGCCGGATTGTCGGCGATCAAGCGCTCAAGGGCTGCGCGTGGGACGCGGCAAAGCTCGACATCGGACGCGGCTTCGGCCGTGACAGCGCTTGAGCGAGTGAAAAGCCGGCCAAGAAAATCGGGCGCGAATTGCAGCCCGACGATCTGCTGGCGCCCGTCTTCCAGCGTTTTGCTGAGCTTCACCACGCCGCGCATCACATTGGCATAGGAACTCACCGGCTCGGCTTCCGCAGCCAATTCCGTGCCTGGCTCGTGTCTCACAACGCGGGTGGTTCTGGACAATGCGGTGAGTTCGGCCGGATCCAGCACGCCGCACATGCCGTTGTGCCGTGCTTCGCAGCTTTGGCAAAGGAGGGGCACATCCGAGTTATGAATATCCAAACGGTCGGTCATGATGATCGTTCACCTTTTTCCGAACGCCCGCGTTTGAGCAGCTTGTGCTGAGGAGACTCAGCCCCGGTACGGACGGTTACATTTGATCGAGATCAACAACGCGAGCGACAACACAGGTTAAGGCAGTGGTTATCCGGAGAAACCCGATGACCGCTGATCTGATTGCCCGCTATGCGGGGCCCGTTCCCCGCTACACCAGCTACCCCACCGCGCCGCATTTCCATGGTGGGATCAACGCGGAGACTTATGCGCGCTGGCTGGGCGAAATCAACCCAAACGACCCCGTCTCGCTTTATCTGCATCTGCCGTTTTGTGATCGGCTTTGCTGGTTCTGCGGCTGCAACACCAAACAGGTGCTGCGCTACGACCCCATCGCGGCCTATCTTGATGCCCTTCATATAGAGATCGAAACCGTCGCAAGCCACATTGGGCGCGCGCAGAAGCTATGCGCAATCCACTTCGGGGGCGGCTCGCCGACGATGATCGAGCCGGCCGACCTGGCGCGGCTGCGCGCCCGGCTCGACCAGCATTTCACGGTTCTTCCCGACTGCGAAATCAGCGTCGAGGTCGATCCCAATGACATCAACGAAGCACGGTTGGATGGCTGGGGCGCGTTTGACTTGACGCGCGCGAGTTTCGGCGTGCAGGATTTTGACCTCAAGGTTCAGCAAAGCATCAACCGGCTGCAAAGCTTCGAGCAGACCCGCGATGCCCTGGAAGGCTTTCGCCAACGTGGCGTGCGTTCCGCCAATCTCGACGTGCTTTACGGCTTGCCGCATCAAACGGAAGCCACGCTGGCGGCCACGATCAAGCAGGTGATCAGCCTGTCGCCGGACCGGGTCGCTCTGTTCGGCTATGCCCATGTGCCCTGGATGAAAAAGCACCAGACCATGATTGATGAAGCCGCCTTGCCGGACATGGCTGCGCGTTTCGCGCAGGCTTCGCTTGGCGCCCGGCTTTTGACTGATGCCGGCTATGTCGCGGTTGGCATCGACCATTTCGCTTTGGCCAGCGACACGATGGCTGGGGCCGTGCGGGACGGAACGCTGCGGCGTAATTTCCAGGGCTACACAACCGACCGGGCCGATGTGCTGATCGGGCTCGGCGCGTCTTCCATCGGATCGTTGCCGCAAGGCTATATCCAGTCCGTGACGGCCACCGGTGAATATAGCCGGCGGGCCTTGGCCGGTGAGCTGCCGGTGGCGCGTGGTTTTGCCTTGAGCGACATGGACAAGGCCAGGCGCTGGGTGATCGAAGCGCTGATGTGCCGATATGCGTTTACGGCCCAGGATTTGCGCGCGGCCTATCCCGATCAAGCCGATGCGCTGTTGCGGCAAGCCGCGGCATTCGCCCAGGCCGACCGCGACGGGCTTGTCGGCTTTGCGGATAACACCTTCCGCGTTTCCGACCGGGGACGGCCGTTTGTGCGGGTGGTGGCGTCGTGGTTCGACGATTACCTCGGGGCTGGAGCGGGACGACATTCGGCGGCGGTCTGAGCCGGACGCTCAAACCGCCGAAGGCGTCACAAATGCAGGGCGTGGCCGAGTGACTTGAAGGCTGCTTCCTGCAAGGCTTCGCCGCGCGTGGGATGGGAATGGATCGTGCCGGCGATGTCTTCCAAACAGGCACCCATTTCGATCGCCAGGCCGAAGCCCGCCGCCATTTCAGAAATGCCCGCGCCCACCGCCTGAATACCGAGGATCAGGTGATTGTCCCGGCGCGCGACGATGCGAATGAAGCCGTCTTCGCGCTCCAACGTCATGGCGCGGCCGTTGGCGCGAAACGGGAAGCTCGACACGATCGTGTCAAAGCCGGCGGCTTTCGCTTCGTCGGGCAACAGGCCGGCGGAGACGATTTCCGGATCGGTGAAGCAGATCGCCGGGATGCAGCGCTTGTCCCAGCTTTCGTTCTTGCCGGCAAGAACGCCCGCCACGATCTCGCCTTGCGCCATGGCGCGATGGGCGAGCATCGGCTCGCCCGTGACGTCGCCGATCGCATAGATGCCGCGCATGGAGGTTTGGCAGCGCGCATCGACCTTGATGAAGGCGCGGTCCATGTCGAGCGCGAGGTTTTCTAGGCCAAGCCCCTTGGTGAAGGGTCGCCGGCCAACGGTCACCAGGATCTTGGCCGCCGTGATCCGGCGGCTTTCGCCGGATGCGTCGGTGACATCGACCTGGTTGTCCTTGGCGCCTGTCACCTTGGCGCCGGTAAGGACGGTGATGCCGAGTTCCTCAAGACGCCTGGTGAGCGGCGCGGTGAGCTCGGCGTCATATAAGGGCAAGACGCGGTCGGCCATTTCAACGATGGTGACGGCGGCACCCAGCTTGGAATAGGCAATACCGAGTTCCAGCCCGATATAACCGCCGCCGACCACGCACAGCGTTTCCGGTACCTCGTCCAGCGCCAGCGCGCCGGTGGACGAAATCACGTCGCCGCCGAAGGGCAGGAAGGGCAGCTCCACCGATTCCGAACCGGTGGCGATGATGATGGTTTCGGCGGTGATCGTGTCCGTTTCACCGTCCGGTCTGATTACGGACACGGTTTTGCCGTCCTTAAAAGTGGCGGTGCCCTCGATCACCCGCACCTTGGCCTTGCGCAAAAGGCCGGCAACGCCGCCCGTGAGATTGCCGACAATGCCGTTCTTCCATTCCATCGCCGTGGGCAGATCGAACGCCGGCGCTGCCACGGAAATGCCGAGCGAATTGGGCGCGGTGAAGCGATGCGCGGCTTCAAACTGTTCGGCGACATGGATCATCGCCTTGGAGGGAATGCAGCCGACATTGAGGCAGGTGCCGCCGACACGGGCCGCTTCCACCAGGATCGTGTCGAGGCCAAGCTGGCCGGCGCGGATGCCGGCGACGTAACCGCCGGGACCGCCGCCGATCACCAGAACCTTGCAACGGTGCTCAGCCATCGCTCAACCCTCCATGAACAGCATTGCGGGTTCTTCCAGCAGCACTTTGATGCGCTGAACAAAGGTCGCCGCATTCCAGCCGTCGATCACCCGATGGTCGAAGGAGGATGACAGGTTCATCACCTGGCGCGGCAGGAACTGTTTGCCGTCCCACGTCGGCCGGATCTGCATCTTGTTGACGCCGACAATGGCGACTTCCGGATGATTGATGATCGGCGTGTGGGAAATGCCGCCAAGCGCGCCAAGCGAGGTGACCGTTATGGTGGACCCGCGCAGCTCGTCGCGGGTGATCGTGCCCTTGCGCGCGCTTTCGGCCAGCCGGTTCACTTCGGCGGCCGTGTCCCAGATGTCGCGCGCTTCGCAATGTTTGACATTGGCGACCACGAGGCCGTTGGGCGTCTGCGCGGCCATGCCGATATGCACGCCGCCATATTGATGGATGATGTTGGCTTCGTCGTCGAAGATTGCGTTGACGCCGGGTTCATCGCGGATCGCGATCACCATCGCCTTGATCAGGAAAGGCAGCAAGGTCAGCTTGGGCTGGTCGTCGCGCTTGCTCTTGTTCAGCGTGGCGCGCAGGTCTTCCACTTTGGTGACGTCGACCTCCTCGACATAGGTGATGTGCGGGATGTGCTTCTTGGACGCCGCCATCTTGTCGGCGATCATGCGGCGCAGGCCGACCACTTTGATGTCCTTGACCGAGGTGTCGGGTGCGAGGCCCCGTTTGGGCGAGCCATTGCCTTGAGTACTACCCTTTTCGAACACAGCGTCGAGATCGGCATGGGAAATGCGGTCAACGGGGCCGGTGCCTGCAACGGTACGCAGGTCAATGCCGGCTTCCCGGGCGCGGGCACGCACGGCCGGCGACGCCAACGGCTTTTCGCCTTCCGCGCGCGGCGCAACGGCATGGCCGGCGGCGGGCGAAGCGGCTGCGGGCTTTGCCGGCGCCGGCGCGGGTTTGGCCGCTGAGGGCGGTGCGGGTTCAGCTTTCGGATCCGGCTGCGGGGCTTCAACCGCGGGTGCGGCGGCATGGGCGCCCACCGGTTCGGCGGACAAAGCCGCGGCCTCTGCCTGCGCGGCTTCCGTTGGCGCGGGTTCGCCGCGACCGGCGACCTCCAGCCGCACGAGTTCGCTGCCGATCGCCAGTTTTTGCCCGACCTCCCCGCCAAGCGACACCACCGTGCCGCTGACATGAGACGGGATTTCCACCGTGGCCTTGTCGGTCATCACGGACGCGATCAGCTGGTCTTCCGCCACGGGATCGCCAACCGCGACATGCCATTCCACCAGTTCGGCTTCGGCGATGCCTTCACCGATATCCGGCATCTTGATCGTCAAAATACCCATGCGCTCCACCCTTTGATCCACCACGCTCGCCGCGCGCCTCACATGCATCCTATCCCGACCGAAGCCGGAAAGACTTTCTTTTGATGCAGTCTAGCCGCGCCGCCGCAGAAGAGTCTTTCTTTTATCCGGCTTTGCGGAGAAGAAAGCTGTGAGGTGCGCGCAAATGCCCGGACCGCGCTTGAAACAGCAAAGCCGCGCCCGGGTTGGGACGCGGCTTGTTGATGGGGAAGCAAAGGGGATGCCGCGCAAGGACATCCCGATGGGGCTTACTTCGCCTGCTGCTGCTGTTGTTGGGCGCCGGCTGCGGACGCAAACGTGTCGAACGGGATTTCGGCGACGCGCGCCCAAACCTGCTGCTTTTGCGAGTAAGGCAGCCAGTTGTCGTAGAACGTCTTGAACTTGGCGTTGCTGGCCGCGTATTCGTCGTAAAGCTTGCGCGATTCCGCCAAAGCTGCGGACAGCACATCCTGCGGGAAAGCACGCAACTGCGCACCGGCGCCGACGAGGCGATACAAGGCTTCCGGATTGTTGGCGTCGTATTTGGCCAGGCAATGCGACATGGCTTCCGACGCCGCGGCTTCCATTGCCGCCTGGTACGGTTTCGGCAGCTCATTCCACTTGTCCAGATTGACGGCGAGCATGACGTTCGCCGTGCCTTCCCACCAGCCGGGATAATAATAGAACGGCGCGACCTTCTGCAGGCCGAGCTTTTCGTCGTCATACGGGCCGGAAAACTCGGCCGCGTCGATCGTGCCGCGTTCCAGCGACGGATAGATGTCGCCGCCGCCCAGCACCTGCGGCACGGCGCCGAGGCGCGACATGATCGTGCCGCCAAGGCCGGCGATGCGCATCTTCAGGCCCTGCAGATCGGCCAACGACTTGATTTCCTTGCGGTACCAGCCGCCCATCTGCGCGCCGGTGTTGCCCGACGGAATGGCATGAATGTTGTAGTCCTTCATGAACTCGTTCACGAGCTCGCGCCCGCCGCCATAATACAACCAGCTGACATGCTGGCGAGTGTTGAGGCCGAACGGCAGCGAGGTGTCGAAGGCAAAGGTCGGGTCCTTGCCGATGCCGAAGGACGACAGCGTGTGGGCGCATTCCACCGTGCCGGCGGTAACCGCATCCATCGCCTGCAGGGCCGGAACGATTTCACCGGCCGCGAAAGGCTGGATGGTGAAGTTGCCGTCGGTAATCTCGGCCACACGCTGCGACACCTGGGTGCTGATGCCGTAAAGCGTATCAAGGCTTTTCGGGTAGGCCGAGGTCAGACGCCAAGTCATTTTCGGCATGGACTGCGCGATGGCCGGTGCGGCCAAAGCGGTGACGGTTGCAGCGGCCGCGGTGGCGGTGCCTGCGGTGCGGATAAATGAGCGACGATCCATGGTGCCTCCCTGGGATGTGGACGAGCGGTGATGCCGGGCTCCTCCCGACCGCGTTTGGCGCGTTTCGCTCGTTGTCACACCTTGCCTAGGACGAAAAAACGCCGGAGGAAAGCGCGAAATTCTTTCAGCCAAGGCCGCCCTTGCCCGAACCGATCGCGCAACAGCGATCGTTCAGGTGCCCGGCCGTTGTGAGGCGCGAACGGGCGTCCGGTGGCGGGTTTGCAGCAGCGTGAGGGTGGATGCGATCTCCCGGTCTGTCACGGCATCGTTCCAGCCAAGCGTCTCGGCGAGAATCTCCGCCACTTCGCGCAGGGCTTCTTCGCTTGTGAAGCCTTCGAAACCCATCAGCGTGCGCCGCAAGATCATGTCTTCAAGCCGAACGACGCGCTCATTCCCAGCGATCCAGGCGATTTCCTGCCGGGAATAGCTCGGCGCGTGACCAAGCGGCGTATCCCCTTTCGTTTTCAGCACAGCCGCCAGGCTTTTGGCGATCGTGCCATAACGTGCCACGAGCATGCGGGCGCGTTCGCGCGACAGGCCGCCCGTTTGGGCAAGCCCGGCTTCAAGCAAGGCGAGGCCTTTGGCTTCACGGGGATAGCCGAGCCCACCGCCGATCGGGATCGCATCGGTTGTCGCCACGCGCGGCAGCTCGAGCTGGCGCAGCACGGCATCGGTGATCTGTTCGGCGCAAGCGCGGTAGGTCGTCCATTTGCCGCCGATCAAAGTGAGCACCGGCACGTCACGCGCGCCTTCCGGCGGATAGATCTTGATGACGTGGTCGCGGCTGATGGCGCCCGATGCACCGCCGGTCGTAAGCGGCAACGGCCGCACGCCGGCATAAGCAAAGGCGATGTCTGCGCGGCTGCAATTGGCTTGCGGCATTACCGACCCCAGCACGGCGAACAGGTAATCGATTTCGGCTTCGGTCGTGTCGCGGTCGCCGGGATCTTCGGTGCGCAGATCGGTGGTGCCGAGCAGCACATGGCGCTCGTCCAGCGCGTAGATCAGGCATGCGCGGTGATCCGGCGTTTCGAAATATAGCATGGTTTCGCCAAGCGAAGCGGCTAGATCCGGGCGGTTGAGCACGAGATGCGAGCCGCGCGTGCCGCCGACAAGGGTTTCGTGAATGCCGAGATTGGCATCGACGCTATCGATCCAGGCGCCGGCGCAGTTCACCACCATGCGGAAACGCCGCTTGATCGTGCTGCTTCCGACTTCATCGCGCAACACCGCTTCGCCGGCTTCGAAGCCCACGAGCTTGGTGTAATTGAGCCCGAGGCTTTCCCCGCAGGCCTTTTCGGCGTCCGCGACTAATTCCAGCGTCAGCCGTTCCGGACTTTCGATCTTGGCGTCATAATATTCCGCAACGATCTTTGTGTCGGGCGTCAGGCCCGGCATCACGCTCAGCGCCTCGTTGCGCTTGATCAGCCGGTGTTTCGGCATGCTGCGATGCTGCCGCGAAAAGCTGTCGAAAAAAGCCAAACCGAATTTCAGGATCAGCGCGCCCTTGGGGCCGGGATCGCGAACCAGCCGCAGAAAGCGAAGGGCGGCCTGCCATGTGCCGCCCGCCCATGACAGCGCCGGCACCCAAACCTTGAGCGGCTTGACCTGATGCGGCGCGTTGAAAAGGAGCCGGTCGCGTTCTTCAACCGACTCGCGCACCAGCTTGAACTCGCCTTGTTCAAGATAGCGGATGCCGCCATGGATGAGGCGCGACGGCGCGGCACTCGTGCCGCCGGCGAAATCGCCCATCTCGACCAGCGTGGCGCCGATGCCTTGCGCGGCCAAATCGCGCAAAACGCCGACGCCATTGATGCCGCCGCCGACAATCAGAATGTCGCCGGATTGGCCGGACGTCAGCTGCGCAAGCGCTTCAGCTCGGGTTTTCATGCGCACCGGTCACCGTTCGAGAGATCGACGATGACCTATAAGCAAGTTATCCGCCCGATTGAAGCGGTCCTGATTGCGCAGCTGACAGGGGTCGCGGCGCCTAGCTGCCCAAAAGAGCGGCGCGGATCGTTTCAGAGTTGTGGCGCATCATCTCGAGATAGGTTGCGGCCGGGCCATCGGCATCCGACAGCGCGTCCGAATAAAGCTCACCGCCGACCTTGAGACCGGTTTCGGACGCGATCTGCTCGATCAGGCGCGGGTTGGAAATCGATTCAACGAAGATCGCCGACGCCTTGTCTTCGCGCACCTGGTTGATGAGGGCGGCGACATCGGCGGCCGAAGCTTCCGAGTCCGTGGACACGCCTTCCGGCGCAAGGAAGGTGACGCCGTAGGCCTCGCCAAAATAACCGAAAGCGTCATGCGAGGTGATCACCACGCGCTCACTTTCCGGGATCGCGGCAAAGGCTTTCTTCATGTCGGCATCCAGCGTTTCAAGCTGCTGCGTGTAAGCCTCGGCGCGCGATGTATAGCCGTCGCAATCCCCGGCATCAGCGGCGCAGAAGGCATCGGTGATGTTGCGGATATAGGTCTTCACATTCTGTGCGGACTGCCAGGCATGCGGATCGAACTCGCCATGATGGTGATGTTCGCCCTCGCCTTCCTGGGAATGCGCGTGAGCCGCTTCGCCTTCGTGGCTGTGGCCTTCCTCGCTTTCGTGAGCATGCGCCGCCTCACCTTCGTGGGAATGGCTTTCCTCGTCGGCGTGATGGTGCTCGTGTTCCTCTTCCGTGTTTTTCATGGCGTCGATGCCCTTTGTGAGCTCGACCACCGGAGCCTTCGTGCCGCTGGCTTCGATCAAGCGCGGCAGGAAACCTTCAAGCCCGAGACCATTCACCAGAACAACCTGGGCATCGGCCAGGGCGGCGGCATCGGCGGGGCGCGGCTCGAACACATGCGCGTCGCCGTTTGGACCCACAAGCGTGGTGACCTCAACGGCGTCGCCGCCGACCTGCTTGGCCAGGTCGCCGAGAATGGAGAAGCTGGCGATGACCTTGAGCGGTTCATCCGCATAAGCGGTGCCGGAGAAGGTGGTGACCAAGGCAAGAGCCGTGGCGGACAAAAAAGAACGGGTCATGAAAACGCTCCTTGGGTGGGAAATGGACAGGATCAGGCGGTTCGGTGAATCGCCGGGCGGAAGCGCGAAGCCAGCATGCCGCGCGGGCCGATCAGGATCGACAGGAGATAGATAACGCCGGCCGACAAAATGATCGCCGGTCCCGATGGCAGCGAGGCATGATAGGACATCAACAGGCCGGCGATGCAGGACACGATGCCGATCGCCACCGCCAACAGGCAAAGCGGCTCCAGGCGGATCGTCCAGAAGCGGGCGGCGGCGGCGGGCAACATCATCAAGCCGACCGACAACAGCGTTCCAAGCGCCTGGAATCCGCCAACGAGATTGAGCACGACCAGCCCAAGAAACAGGAAATGCACGGGCGGGCCGAGCCGCGATACGGAGCGCAGAAACAGGGGATCGAGGCACTCGGCAACCAAAGCGCGCCAAAACACGGCAAGCGCCACCAGCGTCACCACCGTAATCGAGCCGATCAGGATCAGCGCGGCATTGTTGAGCGCCAGAACGGTGCCGAACAAGACATGCAGGAGGTCCACGCTGGAGCCGCGCATGGACACGATCAGCACGCCGAGCGCCAGCGAAATCAGATAAAAGGCCGCCATGGACGCGTCCTCCTTCTGGATGGTGAGGCGCGAAACGGCTCCCGCGCCCAGGGCAACGATGACCCCGGCAGCTAAGCCGCCCACGGTCATCGGCACCAGTTCCAGCCCAAACAAAAGGAAGCCCAAGGCCGCACCCGGCAGGATCGCATGCGCCATGGCGTCACCCGTCAGGCTCATGCGCCGCAGCATCAGGAATACCCCGACGGGGCATGATCCGAGCGCCAGAAGCACGGCGCCGACCAGCGCTCGCTGCATGAACACGAAGTCGACAAAGGGGGCGATCAGGAACTCGTAAAGCGCGGTCATTGCGCTGCTTCCTTGCTCAAGTCGGCCGCATGCAGGTGCGGATCACCGAGTGAGGGCGTTTCTAACGAATGCGCGCGCCCATGCACGTGGTGGTGGTGCTCGTGCTCGTGCTCGTTTGGCGAACACCAGGGCGCGGTTTCGTCCCAGGCTTCATCGAAGCTGCGGGCGCGTTCCAGATTGGCCGGCGACAACACCGCCTGCGCCTTGCCCCAGGCCACCGGGCGCCGCGCCAAAAGAAGTGCATCGGGAATATGCCGGCGCACCAGATCGTGGTCGTGCACCACAACCAGCACCGTGCGTCCTTCCCCATGCCACCCCTGCATCATGGTCAAGAGATCGGCGATGGTTCGCGCATCCACGGCGTTGAAGGGCTCGTCGAGCAGGATCAGGTCGGCATCCTGCACCAGAACACGGGCAAACAGCGCGCGCTGCATCTGGCCACCGGACAATGTGTCGAGCGGGCGCGCTTGGAAGCCGGACAGACCCACCGCCCGGATGGCGTCCTGCACCCGCGCTTTGTCCGCGCTCGTGTGGCGGCCAAGCAGACCGCGTTTCGGCCACAAACCCATGGAAACGAGATCAACGACACGGGCGGGAAAACTGCGGTCGAGTTCCGATTGCTGCGGAAGATAAGCCAGCCGCATGCCGCTCTTTACCGAAGCCGCGCCGGCCATGGGCGGCAAAATGCCGACAATGCCCTTCATCAGGGTGGATTTGCCGGATCCATTGGCGCCGACAACGGCGGTCAGCGAGCCGCGCGCGACCGTGCCGGACAGGTGATGCACCGCCGGATGGCTGTTGTAACCAAGCGTCAGATTGTCAAAGGTGACGGCAGCGTCTGGGGAAACGGCAGCGTGGGGCATAAAGAACAGCGAACCTAGCAACGCAACAAGGGACCGGCCCTTGAGGTCGGCGTCATGTGATGTTATTACATTCTATGACTGTTGCTTGCAAGACGGCAGGGACGAGGAAAACGTGAAAACATGACCGAAGACGCCCAGCCCACCCGCCCTTTAACCAAGAACCAGACGCTCGTGCTGCAGGCTCTAGATCGCGCAGCCGCGCCGCTCAGCGCCTATGCGCTGCTCGATCATCTGCGCGAGAGCGGCTTTCGCGCGCCCTTGCAGGTGTACCGCGCGCTGGACAAGCTGATGGAGTTCGGTCTCGTTCATCGCCTGGAAAGCCTGAATTCCTTTGTTGCCTGCGCGCACCGCCACGAGGGCCATGCCCATTCGCATGATCATGGTCTGGTTGCTTTCGCGATCTGCGGCCGCTGCAATCAGGTGGAGGAATTTTCCGACACCCAGGTGGAAGAGCGGCTAACCGGATGGGCCAGCGCCCATGACTTCAAGCTGGACAAAACCACCATCGAGATGCGCGGCACCTGTGCCAGCTGCCAAACGCACTGACTGTCCAGACGGCGCGGAGCATTCTTCCAGAACAGGCTAATCATAGGGCCTGTGCATCAATTCAGCTTTTCCCGTCGCTCGAATAGCCGTAAGCGCACGGCTTGCGCATCATCGCGCCCCGCTGTTCTTGCGAGTAAGCTCCCATGCAAACCGGCTCCCAAGCTCCCGAAGCGCGTTTCGCCGCGTTTGGTCACGGCGCGTTTCTTCGCTACTGGCTGGCGCGGTTCCTGACCACCTTTGCAACCCAGATCGTGTCCGTTGCCGTGGGCTGGCAGATCTATGATATGACCCGCGACCCATTCGACCTCGGCCTGGTCGGGATCATCCAGTTCGCGCCCGCTTTGCTTCTGGTGCTGGTGACGGGTGCGGTGGCCGATCGCTTCGGCCGCCGTTTGGTAATGGGTTTGGCTGCCCTTTTGGAAGCCTGTTGCGCCTTGGCGCTGCTTTTGCTCACCTGGCACGGCCTGACCAGCCCGACCCAAATCTTCCTGCTGCTGGCCGTGTTTGGCGTTGCGCGCGCCTTTTTCGGCCCGGCATCCGCATCGCTGGTGGCCAATCTCGTGCCGGCCGACACATTCGCCAATGCGGTGGCCTGGAATTCCTCGGCCTGGCAAACCGCCACCATCGTCGGACCGGTTGCGGGCGGCCTATTGTACGGCTTCAATCCCGAGCTGGCTTATGGCACGGCGACCGCGCTGATGCTGGGCGCAACCATCCTCGTTTTCACCATTCCCAAGCCGCCGCAAAAGATCACCAACGAAAAGCCCACCGCCGAAACGCTGTTTGCGGGCTTTCGCTATATCTGGGGCGAAAAGATCGTGCTTGGCGCCATCTCGCTTGATCTGTTTGCCGTGCTGTTGAGCGGTGCAACGGCACTTTTGCCGGTTTATGCCCGCGACATCCTTGTGCTCGGACCCTGGGGTCTCGGCCTGCTGCGCGCGGCACCCGGCGTTGGTGCGATCGTTGTGGCGGTGTGGCTCGCCGGTCATCCGATCCGCGACCATGCCGGCATCGTCATGTTCGTGTTCGTGGCGCTGTTTGGCCTGGCGACGGTGGTGTTCGGGCTGTCAACAACGACTTGGCTGTCGGTTGTCGCCTTGGCGCTGTTGGGGGCGACCGACATGGTCAGCGTGTATATCCGCGAAACGCTGATCCAGCTTTGGACGCCCGACCAGGTGCGCGGCCGCGTCAATGCGGTGAACAACGTGTTTGTGGGGGCGTCAAACGAGCTTGGGGAATTCCGCGCCGGCACCATGGCGGCGCTGATCGGCACCGTGCCGGCTGTGGTGATCGGCGGGGTTGGCGCCGTGGCGGTGGCCGGTATCTGGGCCTGGGCCTTTCCGCAGCTGCGCGGAGCGCGACGGCTCGACGGCCGCCCGTGATCGGGGCGACTTTCGAACGCGCCGCTATTGTTCGCCGTTCAGCGTTTCCAGCGTAGGCGTGCGGCCGCTGGCGCGGATCCGCAATTCGTTGCGCGCCCGACGGTCCACGCCCATCAGTTCGGCCACGCGCCACACCGTGTTGTCTTCAAGCTCGTGCGACTCGCCATCGGCAAACACGATGTCCCACATCATGGCGATGAAGGCTGTCCGCTGCTCCTCGTCCAGCGCGCGCTTGAGCACGCTGGTGAAGCCGTAAAGGTCCACAGCCTCGCGATCCGCTTCTTCGCCGGCCTTCATCACGGCTTCAAGTTCGCCGCCTTCGAGATTGTAACGCGTGCGCAAGGCATCTTGCAGGATGTCGCGCTCGCGCTCGCTGCGAACGCCATCGGCGCCCATCACGTGAAACAACAAGGCGGCTGCGGCCACGCGCGGATCATCAACCGACAGGCCGGCCGGGTTGCCGCCATTCGGCATGCCCTGAAGAAAGGAGATCAGGCGTTCAAACATCCGTTTTCCCCTTTTGGAGCGTCACGACTTAGCTATGGGTTTGCGCCAGCGCGTCAACGGCCGTGATGCGACAACGGCGGTGCTGTGTCCGATCGGCAACAAACCGGGGAGCGGGCACATTTCGCGCCCGCCTGCTCGTTGCGGTCAGAACAAGCGAAAACGTTGATTGTCCGACTTCTTCTGGCCGCCATCAACGCCCGGATCGTCAGGCAAACGCGTCAACTCGAGCGGCTCGTCCTTCTCCGCCTCTGTGTCGGTTGCGGAAACCGGAACGGTGGCATCACTGGCCTGTTCAGGCGCAACCCCACCATCGCTTTCTTCCAGAACCTGCGCTTCACGCTGGTCTTCCACCAGATCGTCGGCTTCAACCGGCGCCGTGGTGTCAGGCACCGGTTCGGACACCACAACCGGGGACGCGCCAAGGGGAGCGGCAATCGCAGTGACGGTCGGCTCGGCCGCCCGTTCCTGCTCCGGTTCTTCGACCACCGTCGTGCTGCGCTGATCTTGGATCACCTGCGGTGCGCGCTCGACCGGCGCTTTCCATTCAAAGGCGTCGAGATGACCGGTAACCGGCGAAACCGGCGCCCATTTATGGGAAATGATGCCATCGGCCACCCAAACCGGATCACGCTGGGCGCGCAGCGCCTTGGCGAGATATTCGCGGATCTTGCCGTGGTTGCGGACATCTTCTTCCTCGATCTCGGCGAGCAGAAGATAAACGCCTTCACGTTGCTCGAGCCGCAAAGCGGCTTCCGCTTGTTCGCGCGCCAGGGTGAACTCGCGGGCATCGAGTGCAGCACGCGCCACAACCAGCGCGGACTCCACATTGTTGCTACGCAGTGATTGCAGCTTTTGCGCACGCTTCAAGCGGTCGAGCGTGGAATCACCGGGACGTGCCCGGACATAGGCTTCGGCCACTTCCGGATGCGGATTGCGCTTCCAAACATGTTCCAGGATCTTGGATCCGCGCCGAAGCTCGTCGCCCCGGAAATAAGCGCGCGCGGCAATCACCGCCGCCGGCACGAAATCAGGCTGCAAGCGGTTCGCTTCGATCGCGGCGCTTTTGGCCTGGTCGAACTGCGTGTCGAACATGGCCATCGCCTTGCCCGTCAGCATCACGGCCTTGCGGCGATTGAGAACCTCGCGGTCGATCTGCTTGGTGTTTTTCTGCGCATCGACGATGCGCAGCGCTGCGTCCCAGTCGCCCTGCTCGACCTTGTCTTCCAGGGAAGCGTCGGAGGCCCAGGCCAGCTGCGGCGCCACCGCCACAGCGCGTCCGGCGAAATGGCGTGCTGCAACATGGTCGCCATGACGTTCGGCTTCCAGGTAAAGCCCGCGCAAACCAAGCAGCCGCGTTTCGGGGTCGTCCAGCATGGCTTCGAACTTGCGGCGCGCGCCATCATGGTCGCCTTCCAGCATCGCTGTTTGCGCATCCAGCAGATGCACAAGCGGTTCGCGCTCGGAATTGATCAGCTTCACCGCCTGCTTGCGCATCTGCTTGGCCTTGGCGGCATCACCCGAGCCCGCGGCAATCAGGCCGGCGGACAAGGCATGGTAGCCGCGATCCCGGTTGCGCCCGCGGAAATAGCGCGACACCGCATAAGGGCTGTTCCACAAGCCCTGCAGCACCCACCAAAACAGCATCACGCCAGCCACGATGGCCAAAACGGCAACCGCGGCAACGGTGACCGACAGGCTGTATTGGTAACCGCCAAAGGTCATCACCATTTCGCCCGGCCGTTCGGCTAGCCAGGTGAAGCCAAGGCCGATCGCAAAGATAACAAGCAAAAAGACGAGAAGACGGATCATGGGTGGTCCTCAGGCCTTGAGCGCTTGGGCGAGTGCATTGCCGATCAGCTCATCGGCCGTTTGGCGCGCCCGGATCTTGGCGATAAAGTCGGCGCCGGCCCGCTTGGCCTGCTCCGGTAGCGCCTCATATTCCGAGATCGCCTTGGCATAATCGCCCGCCTGAACCGCAGCCTCCAGCCGGGCGACGATCGCGCCTGGCTCGTTGCCTTGCACATTGCCGCCGACAGGGCGCACATCCACGAGGTCGCCGGCGCTCGACCACAAGCGCGAAACCACGCCCTGGCTTTCCGGCTCCGGCCTTGCTGCGGCCACCATCGCGTCGGTTGCCTCCGGCAGATCATTGGCAATCGCCGCTCGGGTCGGAACGCCTTCGGGGGCCATTGCGCGCAAATCCGAAACACCAGCGGCATCATCAGCGGACACGGCGGCGTAAGCGTCGAGTTCGGCCTGGAACGCGCTGCCGCGATCGATTGCGGCTTTCAGCGCCGAAGCGGTAATGGCGCGTGCCATTCGCGGATCGTTGACGCGTTCTTCCAAGCGCCGGCTGAGATCGTCAACCGACTGCTGCAACTGCGTCAGCCGTTCTTCGCTTGTTGTGCGGTTTTGTTCGCCGGTTTGTTGAACGTCCTGGACCGACTGTTCAAGCGCATCGATCCGCGCATTCACCGGGCCGAGATCAGCCGGCGG
>Ga0210040_10004524_pt1 | contig 18128 bp, 23 predicted proteins | sample CryGeyCG12114_NA_FD_185462 | JGI IMG/M metagenome (GOLD analysis project Ga0210040, IMG submission 185462) | Groundwater microbial communities from aquifer - Crystal Geyser CG19_WC_8/21/14_NA (SPAdes) (version 2) | ecosystem: Environmental > Aquatic > Deep subsurface > Groundwater | place: USA...
GCGAGCTCGACGGTCACCTCGTTGGTGCGCGGGTCACCGATCTCGATCTCCTCGACCGACCACTCCTCGCCGATCCCCCACAGCAGTGCGCCCTTGGTCTGCACGCCGGACTCCCCTCGCTCAGGCCGGGCCCCGCCGGGACGTCGGCCGCCACCTCGCCGTTGATGTGGCCTGCGCCACAGCGTGCGGAGCTGCGGGGTGGGCGTCAAGGCGGAGCGGAAGAGCCCAGGTGGCGGGCCGGTGTGGCGGCTGCTCGGATGGGGGCGCCCGGTGCCGAACCGATCGACCGGGCCCTGCCGAAGGAGTGACATGCCCTCTCTCACCGCTGCCGTGGGCGCTGCCACCGCCGCGTACTCCGCCGCCCTGGTCGTCTCCCCGCGCATCCTGATCGAGCCCTGCGGGCTGGAGGACTCCCGGGACACCCGCACGCTCACCCGGGCCATCGGCGCCCGGGACACCGCGATCGGGCTGGCGATGGTCGCCGCTCCCGCCGGCCGGGCCCGCCAGCTGGCGACCGGGGCCCGGGTGCTCGCCGATTGGGGCGACGCCGCCGCCTTCGGTGCCGGTCTGGCCGGCCGGAGGACCCGCGGCAAGGTCGTGGGCTTCGCCGCCGCGTGGGGTGCGCTGTCCCTGCTGGCCGGCGTGCTGGACGAGCGGGCCGGGCGCTGACCGCCACCGTCCTGCTGGCCGGCGCCGGCGGCGACCTCGGCGAGCGCACCGCCGCCGCCCTGGTCGCCCGGGGCGCCACCGTCCGCGCGCTGACCCGGCCCACGGCCTCGCCGACCAAGCGGGCGCACCTGACCTCCCTCGGCCTGGAGGTCGTCGCGGCCGACTACGCCGACGCGGCCGCCCTGCAGCGGGCCTGCGCCGGGGTCGACGTCGTCGTCTCCACCGTCAGCGGGCTGCGCCCGGTCGTCGTCGGTGCGCAGACCCAGCTGCTGGACGCCGCGGTCGCCGCCGGCGTCCCGCGGTTCGTCCCCTCGGACTACGCCGCCGACTACCGGCGGCTGCCGGCCGGCACGAACCGGAACCTGGAGCTGCGGCGGGAGTTCATGCACCGGCTGGACGCCGCCCCGGTCCAGGCGACCTCGGTGCTGGTGGGTGCCTTCGCCGACATGCTCACCGGCCAGGCGCCGCTGGTCCTCTTCTCCCGCCGGCGGGTGCTCTACTGGCACGACGCCGACCAGCTGCTGGACTTCACCACCAAGGACGACACCGCGGCCTACACCGCCGAGGTGGCGCTGGACCCGACCACGCCGCGCTTCCTGCAGGTCGCCGGGAGCTCGGTGTCCGCGCGCGAGCTGGCCGCCACCACGACCGAGCTGTCCGGCGACCGCTTCCGGCCCACCTACGCCGGGAGCATCGGGTTCCTGCGCACGATGGCGAGGATCGGCCGGGCGGCGTCCCGGGACGACGAGGCGCTCTACCCGGCCTGGCAGGGCATGCAGTACTTCGACAGCATGTTCAGCGGCGACGGGAAGCTGCACGACCTGGCGAACGACCGCTACGGCGTCCGGCCCTGGACGTCGGCGGCCGAGGTGCTCGCCGCGCGGTGAGGACGGGGGAGCAGTTCGGGGCCGGGACGGTCGTGGTGGTCGGTGCCGGGCCCGTCGGCGTGACCGCGGCGCTGCTGCTGGCCCGCCGCGGGGTCGACGTGCTGGTGCTCGACCGGCACGTCGAGCCGCACCCCCAGCCCCGGGCGGTGCACCTGGACGACGAGTCGCTGCGGGTGCTGCAGGCCGCCGGTGTCGCCGAGGCGTTCACCGCGGTGAGCCGGCCGGGAGCCGGGCTGCGGCTGCTGGACGGCGCGCACCGCACGCTGGCCGAGTTCGGCCGCGGCGCGGGCGAGCACGGCTGGCCGCAGGCGTCGATGTTCGGCCAGCCCGACCTGGAGGCGGTGCTGCGCGCCGCGCTGGCCGCCGAGCCGCGGGCCCGGCTGCGCGGTGACGTCGAGGTCACCGGGCTGGCGCAGGGTGCCGGACCGGTCCGTCTCACCGTGCGCGACCGGCGCACCGGTGCCGAGGAGGAGCTGACCGCGGACGCGGTGCTGGGCTGCGACGGCGCCCGGAGCACGGTGCGCCGGCTGATCGGCGCCTGGTTGCGCGACCTCGGACCGGCGCAGCGGTGGCTGGTCGTGGACCTCGCCGCCGACGTCCCGCTGGACGTCTGGCCCGGGGTGCACCAGGTCTGCGACCCGGTTCGGCCCGCCACGTTCATGCCGGTCGCCGGGTCGCGGTACCGCGCCGAGTTCCGGCTGGCCGGCGGTGAGACCGTCGCCGACCTGGACCTGCCGGCGCTGCTGGCCCGGTTCGGCGCCGCCGGGTGCACCGTGGTCCGCGCCGCCGAGTACACCTTCGCCGCGCGGGTCGCCGACCGGTGGCGCAGCGGTCGGGTGCTGCTCTGCGGGGACGCCGCCCACCAGACCCCACCGTTCATCGGCCAGGGCCTCGGGCTGGGCCTGCGGGACGTGCACCAGCTGAGCTGGAAGCTCGCCGCCGTGCTGGCCGGTGCGGACGACGCCCTGCTGGACACCCACCAGGCCGAGCGGGCGCCGCACGCCCGGGCCCTGATCCGGCTGGCCGTGCTGCTGGGGCGGCTGATGACCGGCGGTGGCAGCCGCGCCGCCGTCGTCCGCCGGGGGGTGCTCGCCGGGGTGCGCGCGGTGCCGGCGGTGGGACGGTTCGCCGCGGCCAGCCGGACGCCGCCGCTGGCGCCCGGTCCGCTGGTGCGCCGGTCCCGGTGGGCGGTGCGCTCACCGGTCGGCGGGCTGCTGCCGCAGCCCCCGATCGAGGGGCCGACCAGGCTGGACGACGTGCTGGGCCCGGGCTGGGCGGTGCTCACCAGCGGCGGGCCGGTGCCGGCGGGCTGGCCGGGCCGGCGGCTCGTGGTGGGTACCGACGTCGTCTCGCCGGAGCTGGCCCGCTGGCTGGGCGGCCGATCGGTGCTGGTGCGCCCGGACCGGATCGTGGCCGCCGTCCACCGGTGAGGTGCTCGGGGTCAGATCGCGGCGCCGGTGAGCACCAGCCGGAGCCCGCCGGCGCTCCCGGGGGTGACCCCCTGCACGGGCTCGCCGACCAGGGTGAGCCCGCGGGCGGACGCCGTCGCGGCCAGACCGGCCCGCAGCTGCGCCTCGGCCCGCTGCCGGCCGCCGGCCTGCTGCCACTCCGCGGCCGGCACGTCCAGGGTGGCGCTGAGCCGGGCGACCGGGAGCTCGTGGCCGGCGCGGTACCGGCTGGTCCGCACGCGCAGCCGCCGGGCGCCGGCGAGCAGCGCGGCGGCGCCCAGCACCAGGGCCAGGGCCGCCCAGGTGCCGCCGGCGAACACCCTGCCCAGGTGGGGGGCGACGAGCACGGCCCGGTCGAAGGTGGCGCCGTCGGTGGCGACCCGCCAGGGGTCCGCGGCCGGGTTGGCGTCGCCCTTGCTGGTCAGGTAGCTCCGGCCGCCCTCGCTGCCCAGCGTCGCCACGCGGTGCAGGATCGGGCGGTTCCCGGTGACCGTGTACGGGGCGGGCGGGCGGAAGGCGACGACGTCACCGACCGCGAGGTCGCTGCCGGGCACCGGGAGGGTGAGCACCAGCGACCCGGTCGGCGCGTACGGGGTCATCGAGCCGGTGAGCACCGGCAGGAAGCGCGCGCCGGTCAGGGCGGCGGTCGCCAGGGCGGCCACCGCGGCGCCGAGCGCCAACCAGCCGGTGAGGCCCAGTGCCCGGGCGGCGAGGCGGCGGTACGCGGTCGACGTGCTCATGAGGTGGTCCGATCTCCGGCCGCCCGGGGGGTGACGGCGGTGCGGGTGAGGGTCACGCTCACGCCGAGGCCGGGGGTCACCTTGAAGTAGAGGCTGGCTCTCGCCGCGATCTGCGTGGTCGTGTACGTCTTGCTCTGCGTGCTCAGCAGGGCGGCCGCCGAGATGGTGGTGGCACCCGGGGTGCAGTTGCCGGAGGTCCAGGGCACGGTGCAGAACGACACCGGCGCGATGCCCACCACGCCGACCAGGGTGATGGTCAGGGACGAGGTGGCCGGCACCGTGGAGGTGTTCACCAGGTCGAGGTAGCCGGCCGTGGTGCTGTTGGCGTAGGCGTAGGTGGAACCGTCAGCGCTGAGCGTTCCGGCCGAGGTGGCGGCTTTGGTGAACGTGCTGCTCACCGTGGCCATCGTGAGCGGACCGGCCGTAGCGGTGGTGCTGGCGGTCCAGCCGGCCAGCACCGGGGTCACCGTCCCGCCGGTCACGACGCCGACCCCGACCGCCGCGGCGGTGAGCGCGCCGGCGAGGGTGCGCCGCAGCGCACCCCGACGCGGCTGTGCCGCCGGGCGGACCGGCCGCCCCCGGGTCAGGGAGCGGCCGGCGGTGCCTGCGCACCACGAGGGCCGGGTCATGAACGTGTCCGAGTCCTGGTTCGACTGCTCAGAACAGGGTGCGGTCGTTGCCGCCGACGACGGTGTTGCTCACCGAGATCGAGAGGGCACCGCTGGCGCCCTGCAGCGTCTTCGGCGCGTCCTTGGCGAAGGTGAACTTGTAGCGGACGTGCTGGACGCCGGAGCTGACGATCTGCCCGTGGGCCACGGGGGTGGGGGTGTCGGCGGTGGGGGTGCCGGAGCCGATGCTGGGCGGAGTGGGAACCCCCGTGCAGCTGGCCGACGCGGTGGTCCAGGCGGTCGGGCAGGTCGCTGCCTCCACGGCCAGGTAGCCGGCCAGCGGACCGGTCACGGCGACGGCTCCGGTGAACGACGTCGAGGGCCCGGTGTTCACGACGTCGATGTAGCGGTAGAAGTAGTCCTCGGGGAGCAGGTTGGACACCGCGGCGCGGAAGGTGCCCGACGTGGCGTCGATCACCGTCGCGGCGCTGCTGGTGCCGGCGGACAGCGAGCCCGAGTCGACGCTGGTCGTCGCGTCCCAGGCGGAGAACGCCCCCGCCCCGACGAGCGCTGCGCCACCGGTGGCCAGCGCGACGGCCGCGACCCCGCGACGCCGCCGGCGGGCCGGCGCCTGGGGGGTGCCGTGCTGGTGGACGAGCACCGTGATGCCCGGGGTGCCGTCCTGGTCGGCGGCGGGGGTCTCGAGCGACAGCACCATGGTGCTCACCGTCTCCGTTCTGGGGTTCCGCCATTGCTTGGCGATCGTGGTCCGGAACTGGGTCGTCCCGTCAGGTTGGATACCGGACGATCTGGTGGCGTACTGAAGCGTCCGTTATCTGATCTTCACCTGATCGGGTGCCCCGGACCCCGCTCGGGGTTTACCGACGGTGACCGTGCCGGGCCGGCCCTCCGTGCGCCGGGTGCGCGGCAGTGGCGCAGGATCGTGGCGTGACCGCTCCCGCTGCCTTCGATGTCCCGGCCCTCGACGTCGCTGCTCTCCGCGCCTCCTTCCCCGGGCTGACCGCCGGCTTCGCCCACTTCGACGGCCCGGGTGGCTCGCAGACCCCCGCCGTCGTCGCGCAGGCGATGGTCGCGGCCATGACCGCCCCGACCGCCAACCGCGGCTCGGTCACCGAGGCCGAGCGCAACGCCGATGCGATCGTCGGGTCCGCCCGGCAGGCCGTCGCCGACCTCACCGGCGGCGAGCCCGGCGGCGTGGTGTTCGGCCGCAGCGCGACCGCGCTCACCTACGAGCTCTCCCGGGTGCTGTCCGCCGGCTGGGGGCCGGACGACGAGGTGGTGGTCACCCGGCTGGACCACGACGCGAACATCCGCCCCTGGGTGCAGGCCGCCGCCGCCCGCGGGGCCACGGTGCGCTGGGCCGACTTCGACCCGGCCACCGGCGAGCTCGACCCCGCCGCCGTCGGCGCGCTGCTGACCCCGCGCACCCGGCTGGTCGCCGTCACCGGCGCGGCCAACCTGATCGGCACCCGGCCCGACGTCGCCGCGATCACCGCGCTGGCGCACGCGGCCGGGGCGCTCACCTGGGTGGACGGCGTGCACCTCACCGCGCACGCCCCGGTGGACGTCGCCGCGCTCGGTGCCGACTTCTACGTCTGCTCGCCGTACAAGTTCCTCGGCCCGCACTGCGGCTGCCTGGTCGCCGCGACGGCCCTGCTGGAGACGCTGCACCCGGACAAGCTGGCCCCCTCCTCCGACGCCGTCCCGGAGCGGTTCGAGCTCGGCACGCTGCCCTACGAGCAGCTGGTCGGCACCACCGCGGCGATCGACTTCCTGGCCGGGCTGGCCGGCCGCGAGGGCGACCGCCGGGCCCGGATCACCGCCGCGATGACCGCGTTGGAGCAGCACGAGGACCGGCTGCGGGAGCGGATCGAGGAGGGCGTGCGGGAGCTGCCCGGGGTGACCCTGTGGTCCCGCGCCGCCCGCCGGACGCCGACCCTGCTGCTCACCTTCGCCGGCCGGGACGCCGCCGATGCCTACCGCTTCCTGGCGCAGCGCGGCGTCAACGCGCCGGCCGGCTCGTTCTACGCGCTGGAGGCGTCCCGGCAGCTGGGGCTGGGCGACACCGGCGGCCTGCGGGTCGGCCTGGCGCCGTACAACGACGACTCCGACGTCGACCGGCTGCTCGCCGGCCTGCGGGAGTTCCTGGCGGGCTGAACCGGTCAGCCGTCCTCGGCGATCGCCTTGATCGCGGCGAGGGTGACCGGGATGCCCTCGTGCGCGGCGGTCGTCCGCTCGTCCATCTGGGCCTGCGCCTGGTCGCCGTACCTCTCGGCGAAGAACTGCTGGCCGGCCGGGAGGAACTCCCACGCCTCGGTCAGCCGGGTGCCGCCGTCCACCGGCTCCAGCAGGAACCGCCAGCTCACCAGCTTGCCGCCGACGAGCCAGCCGAACTCCCGGCCGCGCTCGGCGGCCACCACCTGGCTGCGGGTCTCCCACGTGCGCCCGGGCACCTCGTTGCGGCCGGTGAACCAGTCGCCCACCTGCCCGCTCGCGCCCTCGTCCCACCAGCAGGCGGTGCAGACCGGGCTCCACTCGCCGGTGCGGGTCACGTCGGAGACCAGGTCGTAGAGCTCCTCCGGGGAGGCGGCGACGACGACGGAGTCGGAGTGGGTGCGGCTGTCCATGCCCGCAGTCTCTACTTCTTCAGCCGCCGGCTGCCGCCGTGCCAGTCCTCGGTGACGCCGACCTCGTCCACGTCGACCCCCAGGCCGGGCAGCTGCGGGAGCTCGCGCAGGCTGCGCTTGAGCTCGGCGAACCCGGGGAAGCTGGCCAGGCCCACCACGTGGTCCCACAGCGCGACGGCGTCGGCCTCGGCGGGCAGCCGGCTGATCACCGGCCCGAAGAACGCCACCCCGGCCGGCGGCTGGAAGTGGATGATCGGCGTGCCGACGTCCTTGCCGGTCAGCGACAGGGCCTGGTCGGTCTCGGCCTGCACCACGCTGTCGTAGCCCTCCTCCTCCAGGGCGTCGGCGAGCTCCACGGGCAGCCCGGCATGCTCGAGCACCGGCTCGAGGAAGGCCCGGGTGCCCCGGTTGCCGCCGGTGGACGCCTCCTCGGGCGGGGAGTCGAAGATCCGTCGTCCCAGTGCTTCGTACAACGTGCCCACACCCGGCTGGCCGTGCTCGTCCCGGGTGCGGGCGGCCACCCGCAGCAGCCGCAGCCCGGCGGTGTGCCCCGCCTCGTACTCCGGCGGGAACTGCGCGTCGTAGTCGACGTCGGCGTTGACCAGCCGGAGGGAGATGAACCGCCAGTCGACGGTGTAGTCGCGCTGCGCGCGCACCAGCCGCACCCACGTGCTGGTCATCCAGGCGAAAGGGCAGACGGGGTCGAAGTAGAAGTCGATGTCGGCCATGCAGGTCACGCTAGGCCCGGCACCTGGCGGCCGCAGACTTCCTGGCGTTCCGAGGGGTGCAATCGGAACTGCTGGGTATCGCAAGATCATGAAGATCGACAAGAACCAGATCATCGAGCTCCTCAAGTCCCAGGGCGACCACGACAAGGCCTCCCAGGCCGACTCCGAGCTGCCCGGGCAGGTGGACACCGACAAGGACGCCGGCCTGCTCTCGAAGTTCGGCATCGACCCGATGGACCTGGTCAAGAAGCTCGGCGGCGGTGGGGGCCTCGGCGGCCTCCTCGGCTCCTGACCCCCACCCCCTGACGAGAGGCCCCCTCATGGCCCGCAACACCCTGTCCCGTTCGCTGCACGACGTCGGCCTGGCCGCCTGGTTCGGCGGCACGCTCGCCAACGCCGTCGCGCTCAACCCGGCGTCCGCCGAGGCCGGCTCGGCGAAGGCCACCGGTGCGGTGGCCAACGCCGGCTGGAACCGGTGGACGCCGGTCAACGCGGCCGCCATCGGTGCGCACCTCATCGGCAGCGTCGGCCAGCTGCGGGCCAACCAGGGCCGGGTCGCCCAGCAGCAGGGCGTCGGCGGCATGTCGACGGTGAAGACCGTGCTGACCGCCGCCGCCCTCGGCGTCACCGCCTACAGCCGGGTGCTGGGCACGGTCGTCAACGGTGGCGGTGCCACGCCGTCGAAGAAGGCCACCAAGCCCTCCAAGCGGGCTCGGGCGGACATCGCCGCGGCCCAGGAGCGCCTGGACCAGCTGCAGTGGGTCATCCCGGCGATCACCGGCGCGCTCGTGGTGGTCAGCTCCTACGCGGGGGAGCAGCAGCGCCCCGCGGAGGTCCGGCGCGGCCTGCTGGAGAAGAACAGCACCACCGTCTGAGCCACCGGGCGTGGGGGCTGCCCGGCAGCCCCCACGCCCCGGCGCGGACGCCGCTCCCGGTCAGCCGGGCACTGCCCCGCTGCTCAGCGACGGGAAGCCGGCGGCCAGCTCGGCGAAGGCCTCGTGCAGTGCCGCGGCCAGCGTGATCCGGCCGTCGGCCAGCCACACCTCGAACGCCGTCGTCGCCGCCGCCCGGGTGCTGGTGGCCACCAACCGGGGCACCAGTGCGCCGGCGGTCACCCCGGTCCGCCGGGCCACGTGCGCGGCCACGACCCGGTCGATGCCGGCGTGGCGCACCTGCGAGTGCCCCTGCAGCGCCGGTTCGGTGAGGATCAACCGCATCCGCTGGCGCAGCATCGGCAGGTCGGCCTCGGCGTAGTCGTTGACCTCGACGTAGGCCGCGCAGATCGAGGCCAGCACCGGTTGGTCGGTGGCCGCGGCAGCCAGCATGGCCTCCAGCCGGACGACGTGGGCGTCGAAGTCGCCCCACACCGCGTCGGCCTTGCTGCTGACGTGCCGGAAGAAGGTCCGCCGGCTGATCCCCGCCACGTCGGCGATCTCGTCGGTGGTCACCTGCTCGAAGCCGTGCGCGGTGAACAGGTCGAGGGCCGCGGCGGAGATCCGGGCCCGGGTCTCCTCGCGCGCGTCGTGGGTGACCGCGGGCTGGGTCATGCCGGCCATCCTGCCCTGCCCGCCGCCCGGGTGGAGGGCACCCGGGCGGCGGGCTGCTGGGGCCCCGGTCCTGCGGCCGGTCAGCGCCGCGGGGCGATGAGCCCGGGCGCGCCGGACTGGCCGGGCAGGACGTCGGCCAGGGTGAGCAGGGCGAAGAAGACGACGAGGACGGCGACGGCGACCACGGGGGACCTCCAGGTGGGGGTGGTGTTCCTCGAGCATCGGCGTCCTCGCTGGGCCGCCCCCCGGTGCCTCCTGTGCATCGACCGGGCGGGGCTCGGCGACCCGGAGCAGCTGCGCCCTTGCCCGTGGCACCGGGTGTCACTAGCGTCGGCGCCGTCCGTTCCGTGACCCACGACACCTCCGGAGGAAGCGTGCCCGAGACGACGCAGGACGAGATCCAGACCGAGACCCCGGTGGTGGCGGAGGAGGCCCTCGTCGAGGAGTCCCTCGTGGAGGAGGTCTCCATCGACGGCATGTGCGGGGTGTACTGATCGACGCCGCGGTAGCGCCCGCGACGGGCACCGCCTTCGACCCCGACCTGGCCTGGCAGCGGGCCCGGTCGGTGGCGCTGCGCCCGGAGCCCTTCGGGGCGCTCGTCTACCACTTCGGCACCCGGAAGCTCTCCTTCCTGAAGTCGAAGACGCTGGTCCGGGTGGTGGAGACCCTCGCCGACCACCCCAGCGCCACGGCCACCCTCGCCGCCTGCGACGTCCCCGAGGCCCAGCGCGCGACCTACGTGCGGGCGCTGGCCGACCTGGCCCGTTCGCAGATGATCGAACGACGTACCGAAGGGCCCCCCGCATGACTGCAGTGCTGCCGTCGCGTCCCGTCCGGCGTCCGACCGGGGGCCGGCTGATCGACCAGTTCGAGTACGGCCTGGACGCCCCCATCTGCCTCACCTGGGAGCTCACCTACGCCTGCAACCTGGCGTGCGTGCACTGCCTGTCCTCCTCGGGCCGGCGCGACCCCCGCGAGCTGACCACCGTCCAGGCCGAGGCGGTCATCGACGAGCTGCAGCGGATGCAGGTCTTCTACGTCAACATCGGCGGCGGCGAGCCCACGGTCCGACCGGACTTCTGGCACCTGCTCGACTACGCCGTCGGCCACGACGTGGGCGTCAAGTTCTCCACCAACGGCATCAAGCTGGACGAGGCCCGCGCCCGGCAGCTGGCCCGCACCGACTACGTCGACGTGCAGATCTCCCTGGACGGCGCCACGGCCGAGGTCAACGACGCCGTCCGCGGCACCGGGTCCTTCGCCACCGCGACCCGGGCGCTGGAGAACCTCGCCGAGGCCGGGATGAAGGACGTCAAGGTCTCCGTCGTCGTCACCCGGGAGAACGTCTCCCAGCTCGACGACTTCAAGGCCCTGACCGACTCCGTCGGCGCGCAGCTGCGGATCACCCGCTTCCGCCCGTCCGGCCGGGGCGCCGACGTGTGGGACCGGCTGCACCCCACCCAGGCCCAGCAGCGCGAGCTCTACTCCTGGCTGCTGGCCAACGGCGACGACGTGCTCACCGGCGACTCGTTCTTCCACCTGTCCGCGTTCGGCGAGGCCCTGCCCGGGCTGAACCTGTGCGGCGCCGGGCGCGTGGTGTGCCTGATCGACCCGGTCGGCGACGTCTACGCCTGCCCGTTCGCCATCCACGAGGACTTCCTGGCCGGCAACGTGCTCGGCGACGGCGGTTTCCAGCGGGTCTGGCAGGGCAGCGAGCTGTTCGCCGACCTGCGCAACCCGCAGACCGGCGGCGCCTGCACCCAGTGCCAGCACTTCGACTCCTGCCGGGGTGGCTGCATGGCGGCGAAGTTCTTCACCGGCCTGCCGCTGGACGGCCCGGACCCGGAGTGCGTGCAGGGCTACGGCGAGACGGCGCTGGCCGCCCGCGACCTGGCGCTGGTCACGCCCAGGAGTCACCTGGACCACTCGCACAAGGGCCCGGTGCGCGGCCAGCCCACGCTGCTGGGCATGCCGAGCATCCCGCCCGCCAAGCTCTGCGACGAGTCCCCGCTGGCCGGCCTCGACCTCCGCTGACAACTCCTCCAGAGGGGCCAAAAGCACGCTTTTGGCCCCTCTGGAGGACGTCAGGCGCGGCCGCCCTTGCCCGACGAGCGGTCGGCGACCGGGGCGTCGGCGCCGTCGGTGCCCAGGTGCCGCTCGAAGGACGGCGGGATGACCAGGTCGCCGGGGTTCAGCTGGCCGACCGAGCCGTGCCCGAGGCCGATCAGCGCCGAGCCCAGGCCGTCGCGGAGCAGGTCCAGCACGTTGCCCACGCCGGCCTCGCCGTTGGCGGCCAGCCCCCAGAGGTAGGCCCGGCCGATCATCACCGCCCGGGCGCCCAGGGCGAGGGCCTTGGCGACGTCGGCGCCCCGGCGGATGCCGCCGTCCATGAGCACCTCGACCTGGTCGCCCACGGCCTCGGCGACGGCGGGCAGCGCCCGGATCGCGGCGGGGGTGCCGTCGAGGTTGTTGCCGCCGTGGTTGGACACCGAGATGGCGGTGACGCCGGCGTCCACGGCGCGCTTGGCGTCGTCGACCCGCATCACGCCCTTGAGCATGAACTCACCGCCCCACTGCTCGCGCAGCCAGGCGACGTCCTCCCACGAGGGCATGGGCGACTGCATCCACATGCCGTACGCGCCGAAGAACGTCGGTGCCGGGTCGCCGGGGGTGGCCACCATGTTGGGCACGGTGAGGTCCGGGACCTGGCCCGTCCTGGCGAAGGCCCACAGCCACTTCGGCTTCACCAGCACCTGCGGGGCGTACCGCCGCACCGCCTCGACGTCGATCTTCTCCGGGATGAACGGGCTGCCCCAGTCGCGGCCGTAGGAGAACGACCAGTCCAGGGTGGCGATCATGCCGACGGCGCCGGCGCGGCGGGCCCGGTCCATCCGGGCGAGCATCTCCTCGCGGGTGCCCACCCAGTACATCTGGAAGAACGTCTGCGGGTTGGCCGCGACGACGTCCTCGACCGGCTTCGACGCGAAGGAGGACAGGCCCATCGGCACCCCGCGGGAGGCCGCCGCGCGGGCCACGGCGACCTCGCCGTCGGGGTCGACGGCCTGGACGCCGGTGGGGCTGATCATCACCGGCATGGACGCCGGCTGACCCATGATCGTGGTGGCCAGGTCCCGCTGGTTGCTCAGCCCGGCGGTGTGCGGGGCGAAACCGAGCTCGGCGAAGGCGGCGGTGTTGTCATCGACGGTGAGCCCGCGCTCGGAGCCGGCGACCAGGGCGCCGTAGACCCCCTTGGGCAACCGCTTCTTCGCCCGCCGCTGCGCCTCGGCCACTGACTCGAACCACGGGTTCGCCATCGAGCACTCCTGTTGCCTCGTCCGACGGACCGCCGTACGGCGGATCGCCGGCCGACGGTGGCACCGGGTGCCACGCTAGCGGGCTGCGGCGCAGATCACGATGGCCGCGGCCCGAGCCCGGTGGTCAGAGCTGGACGGTCTCGTTCTCCCCGCCGGAGTAGGCCTGCCCGGTCAGCTTGGCCTTGGCGAAGCTGAAGGCGGTGGCGATCTTGCCGCCCGGGTTGTCCCAGTACTCCGCGGAGGCGGCGTCCACCCGCAGCAGCACGACGTTCGCGTCGTCCGGGCCGTCGGGGAACCAGGCCGCCACGGCGGCGTTCCACAGCTTCTGCTTCTTCGCCAGGTCGTCGATCACCACGGCGTGCCCGGTGAGGGACACCCAGCTGCCACTGCCGGCGATCGCCACGTTGACCTGCGGGTTGGCGGTCACGTGCGTCACCTTGCGGGAGTCCCGGGCGGCGAAGAACCAGAGGTCGCCGTCGAACTCGACCTCCTGCATGGCCATCGGCCGGCTCATCAGCGTGCCGTCGGGGGAGGTGGTGGTGAACACGGCGATGCGCTCGTCCTCGAGCAGCTCGGCCACCTTGCGCGTCTCGTCTGCGGTCATGCGGTCAGCCTGCCCGGCCCGGCGGGAGCTGACACCCCGATCTGGCAGGGTTGCCGCCCGTGCGGTTGAGCGAGGCCAGCTGGCCCGACGTCGAGGGGCGGGCGCCGCTGGTCGTCGTCGGACTCGGCTCGGTCGAGCAGCACGGCCGGCACCTGCCGTTGACCACCGACACCGCCGTCGCCGTGGCGGTGGCCGAGGCCGTCGTCCCGGAGCTGGCCGGTGCGGTGCTCGCGCCGGCGCTGGCCTACGGCGCGAGCGGCGAGCACGAGGACTTCCCCGGCACGATCTCGATCGGCACCGAGGCGCTCGGCGCGCTGCTGGTCGAGTACGGGCGGTCGGTCGGGCGCTGGGCCGGCCGGCTGCTGATCGTCAACGGCCACGGCGGCAACACCGACGCGCTGCGGACGGCGGTGCCGCTGCTGCGGGCCGAAGGGCGGGACGTCGGCTGGTTCCCCTGCGCGGTGCCGGGGGCCGATGCCCACGCCGGTCGCACCGAGACGTCACTGATGTTGCACGTGGAACCGGGAGTGGTGCGCGAGGCGCTGGCGGCGGCGGGGGAGACGGCGCCGCTCGGCGAGCTGCTGCCCCGGCTGCGGGCCGAGGGGGTCCGCGCGGTCAGCCCGGACGGCGTGCTGGGCGACCCGGCCGGGGCGAGCGCCGCGGAGGGCGCCGACCTGCTCGTCGGCCTGGTCGACCGACTGCTCGCGGCGGCGGCGGCCTGGGAGGTCGACGCCCGCGGGCGGCTGCTCGGCTGAGGGGCCAAAATCGCGATTTTGGCCCCTCAGGGACGGCGTCAGCTCAGCGCGTCGGCGAACAGCGGGACGGCGCTGTCCAGCGCGTACCGGATGCTCTGCGGCGAGCCGAGGGAGAAGGCGTTGCTGAGCGTGGCGTCGTCGAGCACGACCGCGTGGCCGGCCTGCACCGACGGGACCGCCTGCCACAGCGGGTTGCCGGTGATCTGGGCGGCGTCCACGAAGATCGGGAAGGCGACGGTCAGGCCGGCGTCCAGCAGCGGCAGCTGCTCCTCGCTGATCGGGACGGTGAAGCTCTCGGTGGCCAGGGCCTGGATCTCCGGCTTCGGGGTGAAGCCCAGCTGCTCCATGAAGTCGACCCGGGTGTCGCCGCGGACGTAGGCGGCGAAGCCCTCGGAGCTGTAGGCGGCGACGGCCACCGACGTGCCGTCGAACTCGGGGTGCGCCGCGGCCGCGTCGGTGAACGCCTGGTCCACGTCGTCCTGCAGCGCGGTCGCCTGCTCGCTCCTGCCCAGCGCCTGGCCGATCATCTCCAGCTGGTCCGCCGGGGAGGTCAGGTACGGGTCGGCGTCCGCGGGCTGGCTGATGGTCGGCGCGATCGCGTTGAGCTTGTCGAACCGGTCCTCGGTGGCCGGGGACTTGGTGTCCAGGATCAGGTCCGGCTGCAGGGCGGCGATCGCCTCGTAGCTGGGCTCCAGGGTCTCGATGATCTCCGGCGCCTCGTCGTAGCTGCCCTCGGCCCACGGGCCGACGCCCTCGCCGCCGAACCCGAGCCAGTCGCTGGCGCCGACGGGCTGGACGCCGAGCGCGAGGGCGGTCTCGGCGTCACCCCAGCCGAGCGCGACGACCCGCTGGGGCTCCTCGGGCACGGTGATGTCGCCGAAGGCGGTGGCCACCGTCACCGGGAAGGCGCCCGACGCGGTGCCGGTGCTGCTGGCGTCCGCCGCGCCGGAATCGCCGGAGCCGGAGCCGGAGCTGCAGCTGGTGACGGCGAGTGCGGCGGCCAGCAGGGCGGCGCCGCGGAGGGCAGTGCGGGACATCGGTGCTCCTTCGGATGATCAGGTGAGGCTTCCCTAACCAAACCACAGCAGGATCGCGAAACGGTCACCTGGTCGGGCTACCGTGCGGCAACCCCGACGAGGAGCGCCCATGACTGCGTCCGAGCCCACCGACGCCCCGGCCGACCGGCTGCGGATGGACGTGTTCGACGAGGGTGCGGCGACCGCCCTGCTGCCCACCGGCGTCGGCAACCTGGCGTTGCTGGTCGACGGCTGGTTCGAGAGCCACTCCGCGGTGGGCGGCCGGGGCGCGCACCTGGCGATCCGGCAGGCCCGGCAGGCCGACGCGGTGCCGATCGTCGTGCACGTCAGCCAGGTGCCGGCCCTGGTCGGGGCACTCACCGAGGTCTCGCTCCGGGTGACCCAGCTCTGGGAGCGCGACGGCCGGGAGTGCTGGGCCGGGCAGCCAGCGCCGGGCGGGACCGGCCCGCAGGACGACGGACCGGTCGGGGTCGTGGTCCAGCCGGTGCTGGAGTCGGAGGCGGACCGGGACGAGCGCCGCCGGGTTCGCCGCCGGCGCAAGGCCGAGGTGCTGGAGCGGGTCCACGCGCGTGCTCCGGAGGTGCTGGCCGCCTTCACCGACGCCGAGGACGACGACGAGGTGGCGCGCTCCCTGGCGTCGCTGCTGGACGTGCCGGTGGAGCTGGCCGCGGAGCTCGCCACGCACCTGCAGTTCCGCGAGCTGACCCGGGCCGCCCGCCGCACGCACGTCGCGCCCTGAGCCCGGCTCAGGCTGCGGGCCGGGGGTCGGTGGCCAGCAGCGCGTAGAGCACCACGTCACCCGGGACGCCGCGGTGCAGGTACCGGGAACGCAGCACGCCCTCCGCCCGGAACCCCGCGCTCTCCGCCGTCCGGCAGGAACCGGTGTTGGCCGGGTCGGCGATCAGCTCCACCCGGCGCACCCCGAGGTCGTCCAGCGCCCAGCCGCTGAGCACCCGCAGCGCCTCGCCGGTGAGCCCGCGGCCGCGCTGCCCGGCCACCGTCCAGTAGCCGATCGTCCCCACCCCGTCCCGGACGCCGAACAGATCGATCGCGCCGACGAGCCGCCCGTCGGCCTCGACGGCGAACGGTGCACCGCCACCGGCCCAGGTCTGGCCGGCCACCGGGCCGACGAACTGCTCGGCGTGCTCGGGCAGGTAGGGCACCGGCACCTCGGTCCAGCGCTGCAGCTCGGCGTCCTGGCAGGCGGTGAACACCGCCGGGGCGTCCTCGGCGCGCCACGGCCGGAGCCGCACCCGGGGTCCGGCGAGGGTGGGCTGAGGTCCGCGGTCGCTCACGGCGGGGAGTCTGCCTCCCCGGGGAACAGCGGCGCAGCCGGTTTGTTGCACCTGGTGTCGCGATCAGCCCGCCCCACTGGGGGCGGACGTCCCGCGCAGAACGAGAGGACCAGCCATGCGCACCGGAATCCACCCCGAGTACCGCACCGTCGTGTTCCAGGACACCTCGACGGGCGAGACCTTCCGGACCCGCTCGACGGTCGAGACGAGCCGGACCATCGAGCTGGACGGCGAGACGCTGCCGGTGGTCCCGGTCGAGATCAGCGCCTCCTCGCACCCGTTCTGGACCGGCAACCAGCGGGTGCTGGACACCGCGGGCCGGGTCGAGAAGTTCAACCAGCGCTACGGGGCCCGCACCCGCAGCTGAGCTGCAGCTGACGCCGCCGGCCGGGTCCCCCGGGCCCGGCGGCGTCGCCGTCTGCCGGTGGGCCTGCAGCCACCACTAGGGTCCGGCAGCGAGCGGGCCGCGCGGCGTCCCGTCGGCGAGGACGGAGCACGTGATGGCGCAGCTGATGGCGGAGCCACCCACCCCGCGGGTGGCGGTGGAGACCAACGGCATCAACGTGATCGCCGAGTCCGAGCGCCGGGGCGCGCCCCGCCAGCTGTTCTGGCCCTGGTTCGGCGCCAACGTGAGCGTGCTGGGCCTGGCCTACGGCGCCTTCGTGCTCGGCTTCGGCATCTCCTTCGCCCAGGCGGTGATCGCCGGGGTCGTCGGCATCGTGGTCAGCTTCGCGCTCTGCGGCCTGATCGCGGTCGCCGGCAAGCGGGGCTCGGCCCCCACCCTGGTGCTCAGCCGGGCGGCGTTCGGCGTCACCGGCGGCCGGGTGCCCGCCGTCCTCTCCTGGGTGCTCACCGTCGGGTGGGAGACGGTGCTCACCTCGCTGGCGACCCTGGCCACCGCGACCGTCTTCACCCAGCTGGGCTGGGGCGGCGGCACCGCGACCCAGGTCGTGGCCCTGCTCGTGGTGGCCGGCCTCGTCGTCGTCGGCGGGGTGCTCGGCTTCGACCTGATCATGCGCATGCAGGCGGTGATCACGGTGGTCACCGGCGTGCTCACCGTCGTCTACCTGGTGCTGGTCGCCGACGACATCGACTGGTCCGGGGTCGGCGCCCTGCCGTCGGGCTCGACCCAGGCGTTCATCGGCGCGCTGGTGTTCGTGATGACCGGCTACGGCTTCGGCTGGGTCAACGCCGCCGCCGACTACTCCCGCTACCTGCCGCGCACCGCCTCGACCCGCGGGGTCGTGGGCTGGACGACGTTCGGCTCCGCGCTGGCCCCGGTGGTGCTGCTGGTCGTCGGGCTGCTGCTCGCCGGCTCCTCGACCGACCTGTCCGCGGCGATCAGCGCCGACCCGATCGGTGCGCTGGCGACCCTGCTGCCCACCTGGTTCCTGGTGCCGTTCGCTCTGGTCGCCGTGCTCGGGCTGGTCGGCGGCGCGGTGCTGGACATCTACTCCTCCGGGTTGGCCCTGCTGTCGGCCGGCGTGCGGATCCCGCGCCCGGTGGCGGCGTCCATCGACGGCGTGCTGATGGTGCTGGGCGCGATCTGGGTGGTGTTCTTCGCCGAGGGCGACTTCTTCGTCCAGTTCCAGGGCTTCCTGATCACCCTCGGCGTCCCGGTCGCCGCGTGGTGCGGGATCGTGCTGGCCGACCTGCTGCTCCGCCGCCGGGACTACGCCGAGGCCGAGCTGTACGACCCGCGCGGCCGCTACGGCGCCGTCCCGCCGGTGCCGCTGGTGCTGCTCGTGCTCGGTTCGGTGCTCGGCTGGGGGCTGGTCACCAACACCTACGCCGGCTGGCTGACCTGGCAGGGCTACCTGCTCGGCCCGCTGGGCCTGGGCGGCAAGG
>Ga0210040_10004525_pt1 | contig 18125 bp, 12 predicted proteins | sample CryGeyCG12114_NA_FD_185462 | JGI IMG/M metagenome (GOLD analysis project Ga0210040, IMG submission 185462) | Groundwater microbial communities from aquifer - Crystal Geyser CG19_WC_8/21/14_NA (SPAdes) (version 2) | ecosystem: Environmental > Aquatic > Deep subsurface > Groundwater | place: USA...
GCCTCAGCCCTCTCAGACGTCGACGGGGTAGCTGAGCTGCAGCTCGTCGCCGGGGACGCCCCGGATGCCCCAGTTCTCCCGAGGGGTCTCGGTGATGGTGATCTCCACGTCGCGGGTGGCCAGGCCGATCGCCGAGGTCGTGCGGTACAGCTCGCGGATGAGCAGCTTCCTGGTCTCGCTGCTACGGCCCTCGAACATCGACACCTCGATGACGGTGTAGTCGCGGCTCCGGTCCTCCGGGGTGATGAAGCAGTCCGGGTCGAGGGGGACGAAGCGGTGGAACCGCTTGGCCGGCGGTAGCCGGAGGGCCTCCACCGCGGCCTCGTGGATGGCGTCGGACAGCGAGCGGATGCGGGGCCGGAGGGCGGCGGCGTGGCCGTAGACGACGAACTGAGCCATCTCGCCAGTCTCCCAGGGTGCGCGACGACCTCGACCCCGGACCTCGCCCCGGACCTCCTGTCCGGCCCCGTCCTGTGGCAGACCACCAGCAGGTTCGCGACCCGCCGGGCCGGGTCCCACGGTCCGAGGCGTCAGGCGCTGAGCGGCAGCAGCCCGCGCGCGACCCGGAGCCCGACCGACATCCGGGCCAGGTCGCCGGGACCGCTGCAGATCGAGCGCAGCGTCCGCACCGCCTCGGTGGCGCCGGGCACCGTCCGCTCCCACTCGACCACCGAGCGCTCGGCCCACTCCCCCAGCGCGTCCGGGTCGGCACCGGCCGGGGCGGGACCGCCCGGGCCCTGCCGCAGGGCCTGCGCGGTGAGGCCGGCGTGCACGGCGTGCAGGTCGTCGCGCAGGGCGGCGCGCGCCATCGTCTGCCAGCGGTCGGTGCGGGGCAGCTCGACGATCCGGCCGAGCAGCCGGTCCAGACCGAGCCGCTGGCCCAGCGCGAGGTGCACGGCCCCCACGGCCAGCACATCGTGCCCGTCGCGCCCCTCCTGCTGGTGGCTCTGGGCCGTCTCCACGACGGACAGGGCCGCGTACGCCGCCGGCAGCGCCGCCACGGCCAGGGCCAGTGGCTGGGGCACGCCCGCCTCCACCGAGCGGTGCACCCGGCGGTCCAGCGCCTGCCGCTCGCGGCCGCGGAGCAGCGCGGGCAGTGCGCCCCGCAGCTCGGCGACGCCCCCGCCGAGCTCGTCCACCGGGCAGTGCGCCCCGCAGCTCGGCGACGCCCCCGCCGAGCTCGTCCACCAGCGCCTGCACGTCGACCGGACGGCGCCGGCTGACCAGCCACCGGGAGGCGCGCTCGACCAGGGTCCGCACCTCGAGCCGCAGCTCGGTCTGCACCGCGGCCGCGACCTGGTGGTCGAGCGCGGCGACGCCGGCGTCGAGGTCGTCCGCGCCGAAGATGGCGCGCGCGGCGGCGTGGGCGGCGATGACGTCGGCGGGACCGGCGCCGGTCTCCAGCGAGAGCCGGTGGTAGGCGGTGATGCCGGCGGTGTCGACGAACCGGTTCACCGCGACGGTGGTGATGATCTCGCGGTGCAGCCGGTGCCCGGCCATCTGCTCGGCGTAGCCCGGGCGCAGCGCGTGCGGGAAGTAGGTGAGGAGGTCCTGCGCCAGGTACGGGTCGTCGGGGAGCCCCGAGCGCAGCACGTCGGTCTCGAGCACGATCTTGGTGTAGGCGAGCAGGGTGGCGAGCTCGGGGCCGGTCAGCCCGCCGCCGGAGCTGCGGCGCCGCTCCAGCTCGTCGTCGCCGGGCAGGAACTCCAGCTCACGGTCCAGCAGACCCCGGTCCTCCAGGCTCTGCATCCAGTCCTCGTGCACCCCGGCCATCGACGCGGCCTGGTGCACGGCGTTGGCCAGGGCCAGGTTCTGCCGCTCGTTGTGGGCCAGCACCAGCGTGGCGACCTCGTCGGTCATCGAGGCCAGCAGCGCGTCCCGGTCGGCCAGGGCCAACCGGCCGGCGGCGACCTCCGGGGCCAGCAGGATCTTGATGTTGACCTCGTGGTCGGAGGTGTCGACGCCGGCGGAGTTGTCGATGAAGTCGGTGTTGATCCGCCCGCCGGCGGCCGCGTACTCGATCCGGCCGCGCTGGGTGAGGCCGAGGTTGCCGCCCTCCCCCACGCAGCGCGCCCGCAGCTCCGCCCCGTCCACCCGCAGGACGTCGTTCGCCTTGTCGCCCACCTCGGCATGGCTCTCGCCGTGGGCCTTGACGTAGGTGCCGATGCCGCCGTTCCACAGCAGGTCCACCGGCGCCCGCAGGCAGGCACTGATCAGGTCCGCCGGGGACAGCGCGGTGACGTCCTCGCCCAGCCCGAGCACCGCCCGGACCTCGGGCGTCAGCGGCACGGACTTCCGGCTGCGGGCGAACACGCCGCCGCCGGCCGAGATCAGCGAGGTGTCGTAGTCGGCCCAGCTGGAGCGGGGCAGCGCGAACAGCCGCTCGCGCTCGGCGAAGGCCGACGCCAGGTCGGGGTCGGGGTCGAGGAAGACGTGCCGGTGGTCGAAGGCCGCGACCAGCCGGGTGTGCCGGCTGAGCAGCATGCCGTTGCCGAACACGTCGCCGCTCATGTCGCCGATGCCCACGCAGGTGAAGTCGTCGGTCTCGGGGTCCAGGCCCATCTCGCGGAAGTGGCGGGTGACCGAGGCCCAGGCACCGCGCGCGGTGATGCCCATCGCCTTGTGGTCGTAACCTGCGGAGCCGCCGGAGGCGAAGGCGTCGCCCAGCCAGAAGCCGGTCCCCACCGCGATCTCGTTGGCGACGTCGGAGAAGGTGGCCGTCCCCTTGTCCGCGGCGACCACCAGGTACGGGTCGTCGCCGTCGTAGCGCAGCACCCGCTCGGGGCTGGCCACCGCGCCGTCGACCAGGTTGTCGGTGACCGAGAGCAGCGCGGCCACGAACAGCCGGTAGCAGGCGACGCCCTCGGCCAGCCACGCGTCGCGGTCGACGGCCGGGTCGGGCAGCTGCTTGGCGTAGAAGCCGCCCTTGGCCCCGACCGGCACGATCACGGTGTTCTTGACCATCTGCGCCTTGACCAGCCCCAGCACCTCGGTGCGGAAGTCCTCGGCCCGGTCGGACCAGCGCAGGCCGCCCCGGGCCACCGAACCGAAGCGCAGGTGCACGCCCTCCACCCGCGGGGAGTAGACGAAGATCTCGAACTGGGGCCGGGGCTCGGGCAGGTCCGGGACCTCCCGCGGCAGCAGCTTGAGGGTCAGCGTGTCGGCCCCGGGGACGAAGAAGTTGGTGCGCACCGCGGCGCTCAGCACGGCCAGGTAGGAGCGGATGATCCGGTCGTGGTCGAGGCTGGCCACGTCCTCCAGCGCCTCGGTGACCTCGCGGGTGAGGGCGGCCACCTGGGTCGCCCGGGCCTGCGGCCGGACCGCGGGGTCGGGGTCGAACTTGACCACGAACAGCCGGACGAGCCGGCGGGCCACATCCACGTTGGCGCTCATCGCCGAGGCCAGGTAGGTCTGGCTGTAGGTGCTGCCCGCCTGCCGCAGGTAGCGCCCGACCGCCCGCAGCACCCCGACCTCGCGCCAGCCGAGGCCGGCCCGCAGCACCAGCTGGTTGAACGCGTCGGACTCCGAGCGGCGCGACCAGGACGCGTCGAAGGCCTCCAGGAAGCGGGTGCGGGTGTCCGCGGTCCACTCCCGGGCGACGGCGTCGCGGCCGCCGGGGACGGTGAGGCCGAAGTCGTAGACGAAGGCCCGCTCGTCGGGCAGCAGCAGCTCGTAGGGCCGCTCGTCGATCACGTCCACGCCCAGCAGGGTGAGGTGGGGCAGGATCCGCGACAGCGACATCGAGGCGTCCCGGCGGAAGATCTTCAGCCGCAGGTCGGCCTCGTCGTCGGCCCGCACCGGCAGCTGGACGGCCAGGGCCATCCCGGCGGCGGGCAGCCCGTCCAGCGCGCGCAGGTCCTCGATCGCCTGGCCGGCGTCGTAGTCCTCCTTGTACGCCTCCGGCAGCGCCCCGGCCAGCCGGCTCAGCCGGTCCCCGCCCTCGACGGCGCCGATCCGGTCGGCGAACTCGTCGTCCCAGGAGCGGGTGGCCGCCGTCAGCTCCCGCTCCAGGGAGCGGACGTCCACCTCACCCAGCGGACGGCCGGTGGGCATCCGCAGCACGAAGTGCAGCCGGGCCAGCACCGACTCGGTGACCCGTGCGCTGTAGTCGATGGCCGCCCCGGACAGCCGGCGGAGCAGCAGCGCCTCCATCCGGTGCCGCACCGCGGTGGTGTAGCGGTCGCGGGGTAGGAAGACCAGGCAGGACAGGTAGCGGCCGTACGCGTCGGCCCGGACGAACATCCGGACCTGCCGGCGCTCCCTCAGGTGGGCGATCCGCTCCACCGTGGCCGCCAGGTCGGGCAGCGGGGTCTGGAAGAGCTCGTCGCGCGGGTACGTCTCCAGGACGTCCAGCACGGCCTTGCCGCCGTGGCTCTGCACGTCGTAGCCGGTCGTCGCCAGCACGGCCGCCGCCTTCTGCCGCAGCACCGGCACCCGGGCGACGCTCTCGGAGTAGGCCGAGGAGGCGAACAGGCCGAGGAAGCGGCGCTCGCCGACGACCCGGCCGTCGGCGTCGAGGGTGCGCAGCGCCAGGTGGTCCAGGTAGGCGGGCCGGTGCACCCGGGAGCGGGCGTCGTCCTTGGTCACCACCAGGAGGTCGGCGTGCTCACCCGGCAGCGGCAGCGCGGCGAACCCGCTCGCGCCGTCCGCGTCGCCGCGCAGGATGCCGAGCCCGGTGCCGGGCACGGCCACGAACCGGGTCTGGTCGCCGTCGGTCTCCAGGACGTGCTCGCGGTAGCCGAGGTAGGTGAAGTGGTCGGCGTTCAGCCAGAGCAGCAGCTCCCGGGCCAGCGCCGCCTCCTCCTCGCGGCCGTCGGTGCGCGGCGCCGCCAGCGCGGCGGCGGTGTCCTCGGCGCGGGACCGCATCTCCGCCCAGTCCTCGACGGCCCGGTCGACCAGGCCGAGCACCTCCCGCAGCCCCCGCTCCAGGGCGGGCAGCAGGTCCTCCGGGGCCGAGGGCCGCGACGGCGGCAGCAGCTCCAGGTGCATCCACGACTCGGCCAGCACGCCGGGCTCGGCGGCGGCCTCCAGCCGCTCGACGCTCAGCAGGTCGCCGGCAGCGTCGCGGCGCACCAGGTACTGGGGGTGGAAGACCTCGCGGACGCTCCACCCCTGGCGCAGCACCTCCAGGGTCAGCGAGTCGACCAGGAACGGCCGGTCGTCGGTGACCACCTGGACCACGGTCGCTCCGCCGGCGCTCCAGCCGTCGGCCTGCCGCGGCGTCCGGGCCGAGACGACGGCGGTGCTCGGCGCCCGGTGCTGGGCGGCGCGGAAGTGGCTCTCCACCAGCCCGAGCAGGTCGGCCACGCTGCGGGAGTCCACGTCGGCGGCGTCGACGTGGCGGAAGTAGTGGTGCAGGAAGTCCGAGACCTGGTCGGGGTCCTGGCCGACGGAGCGGGCCACCGCAGCACCCGCGGCGGCGACAGCCACGATCTTGTCGTCCTTGTCGCGCTCCTGCTGGTCCTGCTGCCGGGCGTAGGAGTACTGCGCCACCTCTGCTGCCGCCACGGTCACCGTCCTCGAGTCCTGCCGCACCGCCCTGTGCGCTCCTGCCGACCCTAGTACGGCCCGCCCGGAGCGGGCTGTCGGACACCGCTGCCAGAATGGGGGCATGGACATCAGCACGCGGATCGAGTTCGCCGCCCAGCCCGCCGCCGTCTTCGCGATGATGACGGACCAGCAGTACCTCGAGGAGGTCTGCCGGGCGACCGACTCGCGCAGCTACACCGCGACCGTCGAGGGCACCACCACGACGACCACCCGCACCTTCCCGGCCCCGGCGGCCGTGGCGCGCTTCACCGGCCCCGACCTGACCGTGAGCGAGCAGACGGCCTGGGACGGCGGCGGCGCCGAGGACCGGCACACCGGCGAGCTGACCATGTCGGTCCAGGGCCAGCCGGTCAGCATGAAGGGCCACGTGGCCATCGCCCCCGGCGGCCGCGGCACCGTGGTGCAGCTGAGCGGCGACCTCAAGGTCGCCATCCCGCTGCTGGGCAAGAAGATCGAGCAGCAGACCGCGCCCGTGGTCCTGGAGGGGTTCCAGACCCAGCAGGAGGTCGGCGACCGCTGGCTCGCCCGCTGACCCGCTCCCCGGCGGGCCGGCCCCGGGCGGGTCGGTCGAGGCGGCCAGCCTGAGCCGTCGGTCTGAACCGGTCGGCCCGGGGCGCCCCGCTCAGCCCATGTGCGGGTAGGTGTGCCCCGTCGGCGGCAGCAGGTTCTCCTTGATGGAGCGGGGGCTGCTCCAGCGGATCAGGTTCCACATCGAGCCGGCCTTGTCGTTGGTGCCGGAGGTCCGGGAGCCGCCGAAGGGCTGCTGGCCGACCACCGCGCCGGTGGGCCGGTCGTTGAGGTAGAAGTTGCCGGCGGCGTGGCGGAGCCGACTGCTCGCCTGCTGCAGGACGGTGCGGTCGCTGGCGATCACCGCCCCGGTCAGCCCGTACGGGCCGGAGCCGTCGACCTCGTCGAGGATGTCGGAGAACGCCGCGTCCTCGTAGACGTGCACCCCCAGGATCGGACCGAAGTACTCGGTGGTCATCACCTCGTCGCGCGGGTCCTCGCTCAGCACCAGCGTCGGCCGGACGTACCAGCCCTCGGTGTCGTCGGTCTGCCCGCCCGCGACCACCGAGGTCGCCGTCCCGTGCTGCGCCCGGGCGATGGCGTCGCGGTGCTTGGTGAAGGCACGCTGGTCGATCACCGCGGAGGTGAAGTTCGACAGGTCGCGGACGTCACCGACGGCGAGGGACTCCGTCACCTCGACCAGCTGGTCCCCCACCCGGTCCCAGAGGCTCCGCGGGAGGTACGCCCGCGACGCCGCCGAGCACTTCTGGCCCGAGTACTCGAACGCACCGCGGACCAGCGCGGTGACCAGCACGTCCGGGTCGGCACTGGCGTGGGCGAGCACGAAGTCCTTGCCCCCGGTCTCCCCGACCAGCCGCGGGTAGGCGCGGTAGCGGCCGATGTTCTCCCCGACCGTGCGCCACAGGTGCTGGAAGGTGGCCGTCGAGCCGGTGAAGTGGATGCCGGCGAGGTCGGGGTGGGCCAGCGCCACCTCCGAGACGGCCAGCCCGTCGCCGGGCAGCAGGTTGACCACCCCGGCGGGCAGGCCCGCCTCCTCCAGCAGGTCCATGGTCAGGTGCGCGGCCAGCTGCTGGGTGGGGCTCGGCTTCCACAGCACGGTGTTGCCCATCAGGGCCGGCGCGGTGGGCAGGTTGGCGGCGATGGCGGTGAAGTTGAACGGGGTGATGGCGTAGACGAAGCCGTCCAGCGGTCGGTAGTCGGTGCGGTTCCAGACCCCGGGCGAGGAGACCGGCTGGTGGGTCATCAGCTCGCGGGCGAAGGCCACGTTGTAGCGCCAGAAGTCGGCCAGCTCGCACGCCGCGTCGATCTCGGCCTGCTGCACGGTCTTGCCCTGGCCGAGCATGGTGGCCGCGTTCAGCCGCGCCCGCCACGGGCCGCTGAGCAGGTCGGCCGCCCGCAGGAACACCGCCGCCCGGTCGTCGAAGCCGAGCGCCGCCCAGCCCGGTGCCGCCGCCTGCGCCGCCGCGACCGCGGCCTCGGCGTCAGCGGCGGTGGCCGAGGCGGCACGACCGAGCACCTGGTGGTGGTCCGAAGGCATCCGCACCTCGAACCGCTCACCGCCGGCGGGCCGGCGGACGCCACCGATGGCGGCGGTCAGCTCCAGCGGTCCCCCGGCCAGGAGCTGCTCGAGCTCGGCCTGCACCGCCGCCCGCTCCGGCGAGCCCGGCGCGTAGCCGAGCACCGGCTCGTTGTAGGGCTCCGGCACGTTCGTGATGGCGTCCATGCCGTCAGGGTAGTGCCGGCGCTCCGGGGAGCCCGGGGAGCCTCAGCGCCGCTCAGCGTCGCCGCATAGGGTTCCGGGGGGCGCCCGGTCGACGGTGCGCCGCGAGCGAGGAGGCGGCGGTGACCGAGGCAGCGAGCAGGCCCGCGCGGACCGGCGGCCACCCGCTGCCCGACCCGCTCGACCACGGCGTGGTCGACAACGCCATCTACGTCGACGGCCACCGCACGGACACCCCGCACGGGCTGGAGGACACCTTCGAGCTGCTCCGCGAGCGCGGGGGCATGGGCTGGATCGGGCTCTACCGGCCGAGCGCGGCGGACATCCGCTCGGTGGCGGCGGAGTTCGGCCTGCACCCGCTGGCCGTGGACGACGCCATCGCCGCCCACCAGCGCCCCAAGCTCGAGCACTACGGCGACCAGCTCTTCGTGGTGCTGAAGCCGGCCCGCTACGTCGACGAGCAGGAGAAGGTCGAGTTCGGCGAGCTGCACGTCTTCGTCGGCCCCGACTTCGTGGTCACCATCCGGCACGCCGAGTCGCCCGACCTCGGTCGGGTCCGCCGACGGCTGGAGGGCAACCGCGACCTGCTCTGCCTGGGGCCCGAGGCCGTCCTCTACGCGATCATGGACCAGGTCGTCGACGAGTACGCGCCGGTGGTCGCCGGGCTGGAGAACGACGTCGACGAGATCGAGGACCAGCTGTTCAGCGGTGACCCGACGGTGGCCCGCCGGATCTACGAGCTGACCCGGGAGGTGATCGCCTTCCAGCGCGCCACCCGTCCGCTGCAGGAGATGCTGGACGCGCTCAAGGCGGGCTTCGAGACCGACCGGGTGGACGTGGAGCTGCAGCGCCTGCTGCGCGACGTCGCCGACCACGTCATCCGCATCGTCGACCGGGTGGACGCCTACCGGACCCTGCTGCAGAACGCGCTCAGCGTGCACACCACCCTGGCCGCCCAGCAGCAGAGCGAGGAGACGCGCTCCCTCACCGAGGCCAGCCTGCAGCAGGGCGAGGACGTGAAGCGGATCTCCGGCTGGGCGGCCATCCTGTTCGCGCCCACCCTGGTGGGCGGGGTCTACGGGATGAACTTCACCCACATGCCCGAGCTGCACTGGCGCTACGGCTACCCGCTGGCCCTGCTGGCCATGGTGGTGATGGGCGCCGTCCTCTACCTGGTGTTCCGGCACAAGCGCTGGCTGTAGCGGCCAGGACCGCCGCGGCCGGGCGGCTGCTCAGCCGGTCTTGGCCTGGGCCGCGGCCTCGCGCCGCTTCTTCGCCGCGTCGACCGAGGCCCGCAGCGCGGCCACCAGGTCGACCACCTCCGCCTCCTTGGGCGCCTCGCTCTCCTCGGGCGGCACCACGCCCTCGGCCTTGCTCTGCACCAGGGCCTCGACGGCCTCGCGGTAGGAGTCGGTGAAGTCCCCGGGGGCGAAGTCGCCGGAGAGCGCATCGATGAACGACTGCGCCATCGTCACCTCGGCGTCGGAGACGGTGACGCTCTCCGGCGGGGCGGCGAAGGAGCCGTCGCGGAGCTCGTCGGGCCACAGCATCGTGTGCATGACCAGGACGCCGTCCTTGGGGCGGATCAGCGCCAGCGCCTCCCGGGAGCGCAGGGCCACCTTGACCACCGCGCACTGCTCGCTCTGGGCCAGCGCGTCCCGCAGCAGCACGTAGGGCTTCACCCCGGGCCCGTCGGCCTGCAGGAAGTAGCTCTTGTTGAAGTAGGCCGGGTCGACCTCGTCGGCGTCGACGAACTGCACCACCTCGACCGACTTCGTGGTGGCCAGCGGCAGCTGGTCCATGTCCTCCTTCTCCAGGACGACCAGCCGCCCGTCGGCCATCTCGTAGCCCTTGGCGATCTCGGCGTACGGGACCTCCTCGCCGTCGAGCTCGCAGACGCGGCGGTACTTGATCCGGCCGCCGTCCTCGGCGTGCACCTGGCGGAAGCTGATGTCCTTCTCCTCCGTGGCGGAGTAGAGCTTGACCGGGATCGTCACCAGCCCGAAGGAGATGGCTCCCTTCCAGATCGAACGAGGCATGGGGCCAGTGTGCCCGACCGCGGGCGCCGGCGGCAGGGTGGCACCCGGCGGGGTGGCCCGCGGCAGGGGCGGCCGGTCCGCTCAGACCAGGGCGTCGAGCTCGCTCGGGTCGTACCAGAGCAGGTCGTGGGTGTCGCTCAGCGCGGCCACCGCCGGCCGCCCGAGCAGCTCCGCCAGCGCGAGGCCCCGGGCGTCCCCGGCCGCCGCGGCCACCAGGTCCGCAGCCTCGTCCTCGTCGGCGAAGACGGCCTGCACCTGGCTCCAGCGCAGCCCCCCGAGCCGCACCTCGCCCAGGTGGGTGCCGAGGTCGACCACCTGCTCGTCGCTCGCCTCGGCCGCCAGCACCAGCCGCCGGCTCGCGGTGACGCCGTCGTCGCCGGGCAGCCCCGCCAGCGCGGCCAGTCCGGCGGTGCTCAGCGCGGCGAAGTCCGCCTCGTCCTCGGTGCTCTCCGGGCCCAGGGTGCGGCGCAGGGCCGGGGTGGCCGCGAAGCCCTGCAGGGGGGCGGGTGGAGTGCCTGCGCGCAGGGCGAGGGCGGCGGGCGCGGTCAGGGGGACGAACACCATCACCGGCTCGCTCCGCTCTCCTGGGTCCCGGCCCCCGTGCCCGGGCGCCGACCGGCTCACCGTACACAGCGGGGCGAGCCGGCCGTCGGGGAACTCCCGGACCGGGCCGGCCGTGCTCGGAGGTGGGGCACCGGCTCGCCGACCGGCACCAAGGCGCCACGCCGCCTACGGTGGAGTGGTCCCCCGACACCCACGACGAAGGACGGTCACCCCGCATGTCCCCGACCAGCACCGGCGGTCCCCGCGGCACCAGGACCGCAGCGGCCCTGGTCCTCGCCGCCGCTCTCCTGCTCACCGGCTGCGGCGGCACCTCCGCACCCGGTGACACCGGCAACGGCGGCGGCGGCGCGTCGAGCCCGGCCTCCTCCACCAGCGCCGGCCCGTTGACCATCGACATCACCATGACCGGCGACACGGTCAGCCCGAACGCCGAGAAGATCGACGCGTCCGTGGGCCAGCAGGTCGTCCTGCAGGTCACCTCCGACACCGACGACGAGGTGCACGCGCACACCGGCGGGGACGGCTACGAGCTGGAGGTCGGGGCGGGCACGCCGGCCACCGGGCGCTTCAGCCTGGACACCCCGGGCAGCTTCGAGGTCGAGTCGCACAGCCGCGGCAAGGTCATCGCGATCCTGAACGTCCGCTGACCGGCTCGCCCCCCGTGCTCGTCCCCCTGCACGGGATCGCGTCCCGGCACGACCTGCCGCTGCCGTTCTCCTACGTGGTGGTGGCCGCGGTGCTCGCGCTGGGCGTCTCCTTCGTCGTCCTCCTGCTCGCCTGGCGCCGGCCGCGCTTCGAACAGCTCGGCGGGCGGTCGCTGCCCCGGCTGACCCGGCTGGTGGACTCCCCGGTCGTCCGGGGGGTGGCCCGGCTGCTGGTGCTCGCCCTCTACGCGTGGGTGGCCCTGGCCCTGCTGGCCGGCCGCGACCTGCTCACCAACCCGTCCTTCGGGTTCGTCTACGTCTGGGTCTGGGTCGGCCTGATCCCGGTCTCGCTGCTGCTCGGGCCGGTCTGGCGGGTGACCAACCCCGTCCGCACGGTCCACGCCCTGCTCTGCGCCCTCGCCCGGGTCGACCCCGACGAGGGGCTGCTCCGGCTGCCGCGGGCGGTCGGGGTGTGGCCGGCCGCGGTCGGGCTGTTCGGGTTCGCCTGGCTCGAGCTGGTGCAGCCCGACCGGACCACCCTGGCCGTGCTGCGGGTCTGGGCCCTGGCCTGGTTCGTGCTGCTGGTGCTGGGGTCGATCGTCTTCGGCCGCTGCTGGGTGGGCGCGGCCGACCCGTTCGAGGTCTACGCCACGAGCGTGGCCCAGCTCTCCCCGTGGCACCGCGTCGGCCCCGAGCTGCGGCTGGTCAACCCGCTGGCCGGGCTGGCGGCCTGGCGTCCACCGCCCGGCGCCGTCGGGGTGGTCGCGGCGCTGCTCGGCAGCACGGCGTTCGACAGCTTCGCCAACCTGAGCTGGTGGATACAGACGGTGCAGAGCTCGGCGGTGGTCACCGTGGCCTGGTTCAGCGGCGGGCTGGCCGTGATGATCCTCGTGGTGCTGGTCACCTTCAGCCTGGCGGCGGCCTGGATGGGCCGCTACGGCGACCGACCGGCCCGGGCCTACCCGCGGCTGATGGCCGGCTCGGTCGTCCCGATCGTGGTCGGCTACGCCGTCGCCCACTACGTCACGCTGCTGGTCGCGGAGGGCCAGCACACCGCCATCCTGCTCTCCGACCCGCTGGGGCGGGGATGGGACGTCCTCGGGACCGGCCGGCTGACCGTGGACAACACGGTCTTCGACCACCCGGCGCTGGTGGCCAGCGTGCAGGCCGCGGCGATCGTGCTCGGCCACGTCCTGGGCATCGTCTGCGCCCACGAGAAGGCGGTCGCGCTGCTGCCGGAGCGGGCGGCGCTGCGCGGCCAGTGGCCGATGCTGGTGGTGATGGTGGGCTACACCTGCGCCGGCCTGGTGCTGCTGTTCTCCCCCTGAGGCGCGGCACCCAGCCCTAGAGTGCGCAGATGAGCGAGCTGCCCACCGCACGGGAGCTCGACGTCACCCTGGACCGATCCTCCCCCGCCCCGCTCTACCACCAGCTGGCCTCGGCCATCGAGCACGCGATCACCAGCGGCGTCCTCGCACCGGGCGACCGGCTGGAGAACGAGCTCGCCCTGACCGGCCGGCTCGGCCTGTCCCGACCCACCGTGCGCCAGGCCATCCAGGAGCTGGTCAGGAAGGGACTGCTGGTCCGCAAGCGCGGGGTCGGCACCCAGGTGGTGCACTCCCAGTTCCGGCGCGACGAGCGGCTGAGCAGCCTGAACGAGGACCTGGCCAGGGCGGGCCGGCGCCCCGGGACGACGGTGCTCGAGCTCTCCGTCGGCGAGCTGGACGCGGGGGTGCGCGACGCGATCGACGCCGTCGGCGTCCCGGACGGCGAGTTCTGGAGGATCCGGCGGCTGCGGCTGGCCGACGACGTCCCGCTGGCGATCCTGACCAACTACCTGCCCGCCCGGTTCCCCCTCGACGAGGCCGAGCTCCAGCGCCGTGGCCTCTACGCCTGCCTGCGCAGCTTCGGCGTCAACCTCAAGATCGCCCACCAGCGGATCTCCGCCCGGCTGATGAGCGAGGAGGAGGCGCGGCTGCTGGACGAGGAGACGCCGGCCGCCTGCCTCACCGTCGACAGGGTCGCCTACGACGACGTGGGCCGGTTCGTGGAGTTCGGCCGGCACCTCTACCACGCCGCCCACTACTCCATCCAGTCCTCGCTGGTGGTCTGAGGACGCACCGTCCCCGGCGCGGGCACCCGTCGGAGCGGGCGTCGCCGGGTCTCAGGGGTCGCCGGGTCTCAGCGTCGACGGGCCTCAGGCGTCGCGGATGCCGCTGCGGTCCGCGACCACCGGCTCGCTGCTCCAGGGGAAGTTGATCCACCGGTCCGTGCGGCGCCAGACGAAGTCGGGCTTCACCACCGACCCCGGCTTCTCGTAGAGGACCGCCGTGCGGGCCTGCGCGACGTGCCCGGCGCAGAACTGCTGGACGAGCTGCAGGGTCGCCCCCGTGTCGGCGACGTCGTCCACGATCAGGACGCGGGCCTCGTCGAGGTCGCTGGCGTCGAGGAACGGCGGCAGCATCACCGGCACGTCCAGGCGGGTGTCCACGCCGGTGTAGAACTCGACGCTGATCGTGAACAGGTTCTTGCAGTCCAGGGCGTAGCCGAGCGCCCCGGCCGGGATCAGCCCGTGGTGAACAGGTTCTTGCAGTCCAGGGCGTAGCCGAGCGCCCCGGCCGGGATCAGCCCGCCGCGGGCGACCCCCAGCAGGATGTCGGGGGTGAAGCCGCTGGCGGCGACCGAGCGGGCGAGCTCGCGCACGCCCTGGCCGAACAGCTCGTAGGTCAGGATCTCCCGGGTCACGCCGCCATCATGGCGTCTCGCTCATGACGATCGCGTCACAGGGCGCGAGCTCCAGCGCGGTGCACAGCCAGCGCGCCCGGTGCGCCTCCAGCCGGATCGCCAGGGCCAGCGAGCGGGGACCGAAGCGCGCGTGCACGCCGACCTCGACCACCCCGGGGGCCGGGTACTGCAGCCGGACCGACTGCAGCCCGCCCGCCCCGCCGGGAGCACCGGCACGCAGGGCGGCCTGCGCGGGCCGGTTCGGCAGGGTGCGGGGCAGGTCGGCGAGGACGTCGGCGGAGAGCCAGCGGCTGAGCTGGCTGCTCGGACGCCGGCCCGCCACCACCTCCACCACCGTGGTGGCCAGGGCCACCGCCCAGGGGCGGGCGTCGGGCAGGCCCGGAGCGGCGGGCTCGGCGAGGTCGGCGGGCTCGGCCAGCACCACCGGCTCGGTGGCCGGACGCAGGTCGAGGGTGGGCTGGGCGGGACGCGGGGGCCGGCCGCCGCGGACCGGCCAGCGGTGCGCGGACGGCCGGCTCTCGACGAGCGGCGCGACGGTGGCGGTCAGGGTCATGCGGTCCTCACGAGGTGGGTCGGACGGGTGGAGGACCAGCGTGCGGCACCCGCGGACCCGGGTCGCCGGTCCGGCGCAGATCTGTGGACAACTCCCGTTGCCGGCCCGGTGGAGACTGGCGAGGTGACCACCGACCCGATCGCCCGGCTGGGCGCCGAGCTGGACCGCCGGCTCGCCGACCTGCCCGCGGCCGAGGCGCACCGGGCTCCCTTCCTGGCCACCTACCGCCGCACCACGGGAGCGGTCGGGGCAGCGGTCGAGCGCGGCTTCTTCGAGGACCCGGCCTGGGTCCGGCGCTGGACCGAGGTCTTCGGCCGCTACTACCTCGACGCGCACGACGCCGCGCTCGCCGGCGGCGCGGTGGCCCGTCCCTGGCGGCTCGCCTTCACCCTGGCCACCGACGCGCACCCCCTCGCCCACCTGCTGCTCGGGATGAACGCCCACATCAACTACGACCTGCCGCAGGCCATGCTCGACGTGATCGCCGACGACGACTTCGAGGACGAGCGGCTGCTGGGCAGCCGCGTCCGCGACCACGACCGGATCGACGAGATCCTGGCCGGCCGGGTGGCCGCCGAGGACGCCGAGCTGGGCGGCGCGCGGCGGCTGGTCGACCGCGTCCTGACCCCGGCCAACCGGCTCAGCTCACGACGCTTCCTGGCCGAGTCGCGGGCCAAGGTGTGGGAGAACGTCCTGGCCCTGCAGGAAGCCCGGCGGGCCGGCGGCTACGCCGAGCGCCTGGCCGAGCTGGAGGTGCTGGCGGCGGCCAAGGTGATGGACCTGCTCCGGCCGGGCCACGTGCTGCTGCGGCTGGCCGTGACCGGGTTCGGGGTGCGGCTGCCGCCTCCCTGAGGCGGCCCGCTGCAGGTCGGGGCGCGCTGGCGCGCCGCGACCCGTCGACAGGCCCGGGGCCAGATCGGGTCCGGGCCTGTCGAGGGTGGTCAGCCGTTGCGGCCGTGGCACATCTTGAACTTCTTGCCCGAGCCGCAGGGGCAGGGTGCGTTCCGGCCGGTGCCGGCGTAGGTGTCCTCGACCATGGTGGGCGCGGCAGCAGTCTTGACCGAGCCGTCCTCGTCGGGGGCGGAGTAGGAGAGCCCACGGCTCGGCCGCTCGCCGTCCAGCCCCTTGGCCTTGACCTGCGGGCGGGCCAGCACGGGCTCGGACTCCAGCGCGACCAGCTCCTCGGCCTCGGCCGGCACCTCCTCGCCGTCCACGCTGTGGATGGCCACGCCGAAGTCGTCCGGGTCCGGCCCGGACTCCACCAGCGGCCCGCGCTCCTCGCCGTCGGCGGTCGCCCCGTCCAGGGCGGCGATCCCGCCGACCCGCACCGCACGACCATCGCCACCGGTGACCACGCCGACCGCCGGGGCCTGCTCGACCTCGACCTCGAGGTGGAAGACGAAGCCGACGACCTCCTCCATGAAGGCGTCCATCATGAGGTTGAACATCTCGCCACCCTCGCGCTGGTACTCCACCAGCGGGTCGCGCTGCGCCATCGCGCGCAGCCCGATCCCCTCGCGCAGGTAGTCCATCTCGTAGAGGTGCTCACGCCACTTGCGGTCCAGGACGGTGAGCAGCACCCGCCGCTCGAGCTCGCGCATCACCTCGGCGCCCAGGCTCTCCTGACGCCGGTCGTAAGCGGCCTGGGCGTCGGCGGTGAAGTCGGCCACCAGGGTCTCGCGGTCGAGGTCGTCGCGCTCCTCGTAGTCGTCGCGGTCCAGCGAGACCGGGTAGAGCGTGCCCATGTTGGTCCACAGCTGCTCGAGGTCCCAGTCCTCGGCGAAGCCCTCGGTCGCCGCGACGACGTACTGCTGCACGACCGAGTCGACGGTCGAGCGCAGCCGGCTCTCCACGTCGGCGCCCTCGAGCACCTTGCGGCGGTCCCCGTACACCGCGTGCCGCTGGCGGTTCATCACGTCGTCGTACTTGAGGATGTTCTTGCGGATCTCGAAGTTCTGCGACTCGACCTGCGCCTGCGCACTGGCGATCGAGCCCGAGACGCGCTTGTTCTCGATCGGCTGGTCGTCGGGCATCTTGAGCGCCTGCAGCACCCACTCGACGATGTCGGACTTGAACAGCCGCATCAGGTCGTCGCCCAGGGAGAGGTAGAAGCGGCTCTCCCCCGGGTCGCCCTGCCGGCCGGAACGACCGCGCAGCTGGTTGTCGATGCGGCGGGACTCGTGGCGCTCGGAGCCGACGACGTAGAGCCCGCCCGCGCCGACGACCTCCTCGTGCTCGGAGGCCGCGCTCTCCTCGAACCCGGCCAGCACCTCGGGGTACCGCTCCTCGTAGTCCTCGGAGTGCTCGACCGGGTCGATGCCGGCCTCCCGCAGCTTCTGGTCGGCCAGGAACTCGGCGTTGCCGCCGAGGATGATGTCGGTACCGCGGCCGGCCATGTTGGTGGCCACGGTGACCGCGCCCTTGGCGCCGGCCATGGCCACGATCGCGGCCTCCCGCTCGTGCTGCTTGGCGTTCAGCACCTCGTGCGGCACACCCGCACCCTTGAGCAGCCGGGAGAGGATCTCGGACTTGGCCACCGAGGCCGTGCCGATCAGGACCGGCTGCCCGTTCTCGTGCCGCTCGGCCACGTCGGCGACGATCGCGTCGAACTTGGCCTCCTCGGTGCGGTAGATCAGGTCGCGCTGGTCGCGGCGGACCATCGGCTTGTTGGTGGGGATCGGCACCACGCCGAGGCCGTAGATCTTCTGGAACTCGCTCGCCTCGGTCATGGCCGTGCCGGTGGTGCCGGCGAGCTTCTCGTACATCCGGAAGTAGTTCTGCAGCGTGATGGTGGCCAGCGTCTGGTACTCGTCGCGGATCTGGACCCGCTCCTTGGCCTCGATCGCCTGGTGCAGGCCCTCGTTGTAGCGGCGCCCCACCAGCGTGCGGCCGGTGTGCTCGTCGACGATCAGCACCTCGCCGTCCACCACGACGTAGTCGCGGTCGATCTTGAACAGCTCCTTGGCCTTGATCGCGTTGTTCAGGTAGGAGATGAGCGGGGTGTTGGCCGACTCGTACAGGTTGTCGATGCCCAGGCGGTCCTCGACCACGTCGATGCCCTGCTCGACGATGGCGACGGTCCGCTTCTTCTCGTCCACCTCGTAGTGCTCGTCACGGCGGAGCCGTTCGACCATCTTGGCGAACTCGGGGTACCAGCGGTGGGAGTCCTCGGCCGGGCCGGAGATGATCAGCGGCGTCCGGGCCTCGTCGATCAGGATCGAGTCGACCTCGTCCACGATGGCGAAGTGGTGCTCGCGCTGCACGCAGTCCTCGAGGCTGAGGGCCATGTTGTCGCGGAGGTAGTCGAAGCCGAACTCGTTGTTCGTGCCGTAGGTGATGTCGGCCGCGTAGGCGCTCCGCCGCGCCGCCGGGTCCATCTGGGACAGGATCGCCCCGACCTCCAGGCCCAGGAAGTGGTGGATGCGACCCATCTGCTCGGACTGGAACTTGGCCAGGTAGTCGTTGACGGTGATGACGTGGACGCCGCGCCCGGTCAGCGCGTTCAGGTACGACGGCAGGGTCAGCACCAGGGTCTTGCCCTCACCGGTCTTCATCTCGGCGATGTTGCCGAGGTGCAGCGCTGCGCCGCCCATGATCTGCACGTCGAAGTGCCGCTTGCCGAGCACCCGCTTGCTCGCCTCCCGCACCGTGGCGAAGGCCTCGGGCATCAGCCGCTCGAGGGTCTCCCCGTCGGCCAGCCGCTGCTGGAACTCCGCGGTCTGGCCGCGCAGCTCCTCGTCGCTCATCGCCACGAAGTCGTCCTCGATGGCGTTGACCTGGTC
>Ga0210040_10004527_pt1 | contig 18122 bp, 6 predicted proteins | sample CryGeyCG12114_NA_FD_185462 | JGI IMG/M metagenome (GOLD analysis project Ga0210040, IMG submission 185462) | Groundwater microbial communities from aquifer - Crystal Geyser CG19_WC_8/21/14_NA (SPAdes) (version 2) | ecosystem: Environmental > Aquatic > Deep subsurface > Groundwater | place: USA...
CCAGTGAAGCTATGGAGGCATGAGCCGCTGCTCAGTATTAATACTGGCAGGTTACACTAGGCCTTGAGCACTTGCTGATCATGTAACGGCAGATCTATCAGGAGATACGACACGCAGTCAACGAAGATCAAAATAAAGAAAAAAAGCAATCGATTGTCTCCACTTGCAAGGAAAGATAATTTTGTGTTTACAAAAGCCGTTTCTTGTAAGCCGTAACTCGAAGGAAACATTAAATAGAATACTGTTTGTTGCTGGTACGTGTCCTGACCTTCCCTGTCTCGTCTGGTATGTATGACGCACTAGAGTATACCCACTTCAGCGACTAAGCGTACATGGAACTGATTCAGAGCACGCGCGTTACTTATCCCGGTATGTATGACGGTACAGTGGCCATTCCCTGGGCCCTACCCTTTATTGGTCGTCAGTGTTTGTCAATGAGATCACCCGAAGAGGAAGTCCTTTCTTTTAAGGTGGTGTCGATTCCGATCTCGGTCAGAAATGCAGGACTGAATCTGCCCGACTCCGGCTCCGGCAATCGCATATTATGCCCCTTCTCAAGCGACTTGAATGACTGGAGTAAGCTATCGTGATATAACCTTGCTCGTCTATACATTAGTGTACAGAGTTAGTGTTTCTTTCACCAACAATTAGTACTAGAGACTTGCCCAGGTGCTTACTTGAAGACGGAGGAATTCTTCAAACAATCTGCACCCGAGGACGACCGAGCCTGCTGCTCCTGCCAAGCCACCTGCCGAAGATGCACTTGATTGTCGTGGGATCTTTGCTCTCGTTGGGTGAAAAGGGCACAGAACGAGATTACACAGGCGATCAGAAAGGCTACTAGAGTTAGTAGTGCCGCTGATGGAGTAAAGATGTGGTGGCCTTACCGACAGCGAATTCGATGAAGATCCAGAACCACATCCATGCGGGATTCAGGTTTTGCATCTCGTGCGCGTTGAAGTTCTTGTCGGTACCTCTAAAGACGCTACCACGCACAACAGTGACCGCAATAGTCAGTGCGACCAAGCCAAATGTGCATGAGAGAATCAGCTTCTTTCGGAGACTGATGCGCACGTTCCATAGTATGATGATGGGGAAAGAAATGACTGCTTGCATTAGCGGAGTTCACAATGAAAAGAACCTCATGAGACTTACTGAGAACATCCGAGAAGACATCGAGAACGACCGATATGATCTGGAAGTCCAAGTAACGTCTGAGGCTTTGACGTTTGGAACAAGTCATTGCAATGTACTTGTAGCTCCCGAAGATACACTTGTAATCTATCAACCCGAAGTTGGTGGCGCCACAAGCTACAGTGATGAATAGTACAATGTACCAAAAGACAAGATACGTGGTGATCTGTGTTCCTAGACGCTTGAAGAAGAGAAGGAAGTTGATCTTCACTGCCAGTATACCAACAAGCGCGAGCATAAATGCAGTGCAAATCCACGAAAGCCCTTGCGCATCGTGTCGGGGAAGGTGGCATCAGGGAGGGCTGTTCCGTTCTCGAATTGCACAATCATGTAAACGTCGACTAGGAAGACTTGGCTGATCGCTGCGATGGAAAACAGAAGCGCAAGAGCGAACATCATGATCCAGTCATCTGCGAGTAGTCGGCGGAAGCAATGAAGGCGAATGTACAACCGGGCCGCAAATGCAACTAAACAGAGAGCAGAGAGCAGCCATAATACAACCTAGAGCAAATGGTCAGCACAATGAGTAATCGCCAACCACGATACAACTTACATGAAAGGCTTCCAGCGACATCAAGTGTGATATGGTTTTCACTCTTATGTAAGGTTTTAGTGAATCCATCGTTTGGTTCTTACTTCGTGAGCTCGATGCCTATGGTAGCAATAGCATTAGGCTGATATATGTACCCGATATCGTACGCGCCGAACTCTTCCAAGGTTCTCGAACTCCCGAAAGGAGTCAACTCACTTAGTGTGAAACTACGCCACATAGCTGCATTGGATTGTATGAGAAGATTGCCTCGGACTTGACCGGACATGCAGCTTGACTGCACCTCTAGAGGTCGCCTCAGGCTTGGGGCTTGTGTGACCGCGAGGTCGATAAAACTACCGTACCGCGCCTAGGGGGTAAGCTGAGATAGTGTTTTTATAGTAATGATACAATGTTAAGCTAGGATATAGTATTAAATTTTAGTTAAGTTTTCTTTATAATAGGTTAAGGTCTAGGTAACTACGCGATAGATATTATTATAATTACCGTATTAAAGATATATTAAAGCAAGAATGTATTAATAGGCTACTATGCGTATTACTTATTTAATAGTTATAGTATTAGAGGTATTATAGTATTAAGCTACTATTATAGTAGTTATAGTAACTACATAATATTAAGACAGCGTTATAGTAAATATTATATTAGCGAACTATTTAAGTTTAATATCTACTTAACGTAGTATTCCTAGATATATTATATTACTAGTAGAATAATTTTAACTATATAATTATAAGAGCATATTTACTACTAACTATTTTATATATACAAAAGATACGATTAAAGTACTAGCTTACTACTAATTAAACTTTATTAATATCTATAAGAAGGCGTAAATCTATACTCTATAGCTAACGTCTAGATATAGGCTAAATAAAATAAACTCTAACTCTAAACCTACTTACCTCCTATTCTAAACTACGCGAAATATAGTAGAACGTGAGACGTAAGATATAAGACGTAAGATCTATAAATTTACAACGCGTTAATCTATACTATAGATATCTTACTCTTTTAGCATAGCTGCCTAAGATTCTAGCTAGCCCCTAAGTTATAGTCTAAAATACCTTCCCTACTTAGTAATATAGCCTAGCTACCTTAGCTAATACTATAGTATATTAAGCTGTAGCTGCAGTATAACTAGGTTTAGCGCTAGGCTAATATAAGGGCGTAAAGTAATATCTAATTAACGCGTTATATTTAGCCTAGTATAGTAGTAGAGGCTAGAAATATAAAGAGAAAAGAGTAAGTAAAACCTCTTATAAAGAGAAAATTTAGGTTTAGTTAGCTAGTTAATTAAGTATATTCGTAAGACGTATATTATAGCGTAACTTTTTAACTATAGTATTATATAGTAAGGCGCCTAGGGTATATAAGCCTTTAGAAACTATATAGTCTTATTTTATACTTACTAACCTAGTATACTATATTAGCCTCTATATAATAAGAATAAAGCGACTTACTAATATATAGACACTTAATTAGTAGGGCCTTTATATATTTATTCCTTCTAAGATATACTAATATAGACGATATTACAGCCTTATATATATAAACTTAGCGTATCTTAGATACTTATAACGTTATAGATTATAGGGGAACTATAGTTGCTATTAGGCTCCTTTCTCGTCTTTTAATAATACAGCGTAATAAAATATTATTACTATAGCTAAGCTATATCTTACGCTAATATTAATAGTTTATTATAATTCTAGCACGTATTAGCTAAGAGGCGTCTCTATAGTAACTAAGAGAGGAAGAACTAAAATCTCTTCTTATAACTATAACTCCTTCTTAATACCTTATATACGCTACTTCTATTAATTAATTATTACTACTATAGACAACTTTAATATATAGACGTTTTAGTATTAGTATATTTATTTTAAAACTTCTAGTACAACGTTTAGCGCTTACTTTATAATCTCTAATATTAATATAATAGTAATAATACTACTAGGATAACTTTTAGTAGCCTAATATTATTTTAAAGGACTAGAATTCTATTAGTATAGCTTATAATCTAGCTATTTTAACTTATAACTACTAGTACGCACCTAAATATTAGCATATCTAACTCTTATATACTACTATTATCTCTCTTCTAGTACCTTTAGCTACTACCTATAATACTACTATATTATTACTATTACTATTACTTTGTTATATTTATAATGTTAGTATTTAAGTAATATTATCGTAAATAGGCCCTTTTTACCTTTACTACTACTAATAGCTAGCTCTAAGTAATAGCGCTGCCGTCTACCTATATAAATCTAGCTTAAGTATAGTACTTACTATGCTAACCCTACTTTTAAGCCTACTACGTAAGTCTTATTTACTTTACTTTACGTTACGCTGTAGATAGTAGCTTAAGCTTAGGCCTATCTAGTATATAAACGTCTACTAGCCTCTCTTCTCTATCTTTCCTATACTCTACTCTTCCTTTTAACTCTTAACTTAGGTTAAGAGCTAGCTACCTCTTTAATACGCGCTAGAGCGCTACTTTAATAAAATATACTAGCGTATATATCTTAATAATATTAACTACCTTTAACTCTACTAGGTATATATCCTCTTAACTCTTACTATAGAGATAATACTAATATAATATTAGGACTAAAGACTACTTTCTATAGCTACTATAGAAATTATCTTTATTAACATTATCCCTACTAGATATTTAATTAATTGCACACTATACATTACGTTACTATACCTAACTTACTTCTATAGCCGCTTTAAAATATAATTACTATAATATTTTGCACTATAGTTAACTATAATAGTATTAGATATTAATAAGGTATATTATTAGAGATATATAAAGAGTAGGAATATACTTAGATAGAAGTTATAGTTAGTAAGAATTAGATATAGGTTAGTAATATATCTATATTAAGTAGTAGCTAGTTAGTAACTATTGTATATATATCTAAATCTTAGTAGCTACTACTAAGTTCTTAATACTAGGTAGCAGTTACTAGGCTAAAGTTAGACCTAAGTAGTTACTAGATAGTAAGATGCTAGACTAGATAGTAGCTAGTTAGACCTAGATATTCTATAACTAGGTAGAACTAGCTAAGTATAGTTAGTAGTATATAACTAGCTAGTATTCTTCTAAGTCCTAAGCGAGGCTAAATAACTAAGCATACTTTTATAGTAGTAGAAGGGGTTAAGTAGTAAGATCTAAGCGAGATCTTAAGTTAGACTAAGGGCCCTAAGGAATCTATAATATTAGCTCTATACCCCTAGTAGATTAAACTTTAAGAAGATTATCTAGCTCTATCCCTCTACTAGATACTATAATATATTAGTATATATTCTTAACGCTGTAGGAATATCTATAAGGCGCTTAGACTTAGGTAAAATTATATAATGCCGCCTATAACTTAGAGGAAGACTTAGCTAAATTTATATATTAGTATAGTAGGCGCTAGTACTCTAGAGTAAATATTCTATTAGAGTTAGACTTCGTAGCTATTGCTTTAGAGAACTTAGTAAATATTCCTAGTTAACTTAGTTAATTTACAATAATATAGCGCACTAGTTTCCGCAGTCTATAAGTAAATATTCTACTTTAACTTAGCTAAAATATTCCTCTTTATTATATAGCGCTATATTAACTTAAGTAAAAGAAAGTTATATAACTTTACTAACCTTAACGCTACTATAGTAATCCTTAGTAAACGTAAAGTATAAGTTAGATAAGAAGGTAAAAGAGAGTTTAAGAGAAAGAGTTTAGGTATTAAAGGGGCTAGTTTATAAGAATAGCTTAATATAAATAGCATCTAGAAGATATCTTACTTCTCTTATTATTAGTATAAGTTAGTAAAGCAACTTAGCTACTACTATAATTAGCTTATATATATCTATAAAGTGCAGTATAGCTAAAGGAGGGAGAACTTTAAGAGTAACTAAGAAGAGCTAGTACCGCCTTAAGTTCTAGATACAGCTTTAGAATATACCTTATTATTATCTATATACTCTCTAGTACTATAAAGAGATAGCTTATTAGTATACGCTTATAGCTAGTAATATAGAAGAAATCTATAAACGTTAAAAATAACGAATTAAGTAGACTCTACGCAATAAAAGTATTACTAAAGAAGTTCTACTAGTATATTTAGGCACTAGATAGGTAGTAGAAATACAATAACGATACGCTTAGCTAATATTTCACTCTTTCTTTATCTTAAAGTTAATAGCTACTCTACTAGCGCATCTCTACTACAACCCTATTATAACCCTACTAGTATATTATATATATTGCGTTTATATAATACGCTACTCTCTTACCTAGGCGTAGCTTAAGAGTATAGAACTTAAGATTTACTATATATAGCAGAATTAACATTTTATATATTACTATTCCTAAGGCGCTATTTTATAATATAGAAATATATAGGCAATATAAGTATAGTTAGAAGTAATAAGAACCTAATATATATGTCTAGAAAGAGCTCTTAATCCTATCCTACCTTACTACTACTCTATTATAAGTAAAAAACTTATTATACTACTTAAAATATAGATGTAAAGACTTATATACAAAACTTAGATATAGAATTATTATTTATATTATAAGTAATACAGAAATTTAGTTATAGCCTATATAAAGAAGAGTAAGCAAACCTAAAACCCCTAAATTACCTATATATACCCTATAAGAGTCTATAAAATACAAAGTCCTTAATTCTTATAGTAGATCCTTACTACTATTAACTATAATACTCTTACGCTTATTACTTATATCTTTTATATAAGTAAATATATAGATATAGTATAGCAGCTTCTAAGATTAAAGGTAATAATAAAGAAGTATAGTAATAGTAGTAGTACAGCACTCTAAGGAAGAAGGGATAATAAAAGCGATAGTAGGAGGAACTTAATCTTTATTTATATCTAAAGAATCTACCCCTAACTTATAGTAGAGTTCTACTATATAAGAAAGGGTAAGTAAATAGTAAATAAAAGATCTAATAAAAGAAGACCTAAATCTATATATATAAAGTTCCTAAGTATTATCTATATACGCTACTATTAGTAAAGCTAAAATAGAGTTATAGAAAGAAGATATCTTAATCTAGCTACTAGAATTAACTATTATTAAGACTAGGTACAACCTAAAGTTACTGTGTATTAATAGAAGGAAGACTAATAATAATCTTACGCTTACTTAGTTAGAATATTTACGCGTATAGAAGAGTATCTTAGTAGTTACTTAGTAAGTCCGCAGCCTTAATTATACCTTTTATCTTAAACTCTCCTTTAGTAAAGTTAATAATAATAAATAAGTAATATAAGTTTACTAGCTAATACGTAAAGATTTTATAGATTTTCCTAATCTTATTACTACAGACCCTTATAAAGTTAAAGACGTTAAAAGTAATAGTCTTCTTCTAGCCCTTATAGCTATTAGTATAATAAGCTAGAATAAGAAGTCTTAGTACTTACGGGAGCTTAAAGCTAAGTTACTTTACCTATTAAACTATATATTTTCCTAGGCCTTATAGGTTTACCTTCTTATAGTTATTTTAATACGCGTTAATAAGTATACGCTTAAATACATAGCTAGTAGGTAAGGACTTAGGTTAAGTAACTAATAATATATCGTCTTATAATAGTTCGCCTCTTAGAGATACGTAGGACCTAGTAGTAGCGTAGATATACTTTTTATTATCTTTAATCTGCTAGAGGTTAACGTTAACATCTTATACATCTTTATTAATAATAGTAGTATATTAGAGGGCCTAGAATAAAAAAGGATATTTCTAATTAACATTACGTATAATAGTTGTAAACTTAAGATCTATATACTAAAAAGCTCTATATAAAGTAAGGTATACTAATTATTACTAGTTCTTAAAGGTAATAAGAGTATTATAGGCATTATAATAGTTTATTTTAGTAACGTTAGCTTTAGCTACACTAAAGAAAAGTATTTTAGTTAGTACTTAAGCGCTTCTTTTATAACTATAGTAGATAGAGTAGTACCTAAGTACTAAGAAGGATAAGGAAAAGAAGTAACTTAAGACTTACACGTATTAGTCCTCTCTACTCTATATTATTATATTCCTTATAGATGTATACTCCTTAATAGTAGTAAGAAAGTAAAGAATAGTATAAACGTTAAAAGTGCTAGTCTTCCTTACTAGTTAATTAATCCTCTTCTCCTTATCTATCTTCTTTCCTAATACTTATATTTATATATAACTTACACTAATATAAATATTTTCTTCTTCTCTAAACTAAGCTTTAGGTGTATTACTAGCTTAATATTTAGGAGTTAAGCCTTATAAATCGCTACCTACACTAGATATATAACGAAGTAATAATTTATTCTATAGCTAAGGTATTATGCGTAAGAGTGCGTTTACTACTTATATCTTTATCCTAGCCTTAACTACAATACTAATTATATTAATATACTTCTTACGCGTATTAAGGATTAAAAGTATAATACGCCCTTAGTCTTCTTTATAAATATAAGGCCTAAGTAAAGTAGCGTTGCATCTTATAATTATAGCATAGTAGATAATAATAAAGTTCGCAGCTACGTTTAGTAGAAGTTTAATATTACTCTTAGATATCTTAGAATTATACTCTACATTATTACAATTGCGTAATTCTTAATACTAGCATTAGTATATTAAATCTTAAGTATATTATAAGTATTTATCGTACATTTAGTAATTAGTAAACGTTTTATATAGCGTTACTAGTAAGATAAAGATAGCGCGTCTAAGTTCCTATATTAAGTAAGACCTTAGGTATTTCTTAATATTCTATATCGTAGGCTAGTAAAGTAGAGTTAGTATAGTAGTAAAAGCGCAAGCGAAGTAGTTATAAAAGCTAGGCTTAAGGATATTATTAAAGAAGATACTAATACCCTATTTTACGCAGCCTTTAAGTTTACTATAAGCGCTATTACCTAAGAAGGTAAGTAAATAGCAGAGAGTAAGAGTAAGTATAATAGTAAGTAGAGATTCTTTATCTATAAGTCCTAGTTACTAGAACTTTTCTTTCTACTCCCTTTAAGATATATTCTATACTTTAGCTCTAACGCGTTTTATCTTATAGTAGTAGTAGCTGTTAGTAATAACATCGTAGAAGATATTACTCTAGTTATTAGTAGATATAAGGTAAGAGTAGTAGAAGAATTAGGTATTCTAACTCTTACATCTAGTATTCTTCTATTATTAGAGTATATCTCTAATATATATAAGTAGTAGCACGTAGATAGTAATAATTTTACTAGTATTAAGTATTACTTTAATACTAGCTTTAAGGTCTTAAAGATATACTAAGCTTACTACTATATCCTTCTAATTTACACTAAAAGGGCTAAGGGCGATTAGGAAGATATTTAGCCTCTTCTTTTAATTATATTTATCTAGAAATAAGAATTATATATATATACTAGTTATTAGGTAGTATATATTATAGTAGAGACTAAAGTTATTAATAAAGAAGGAATAGAGGAAGTAAAAAATGCGTTTTATAGGGCTATAAAGATTTCTTAATATATACTTTCGCCTATAGTAATTAATCTTAAGCTCCCTATAGTAAGGATAAGATAGTATAATATCGCGGATCTATAGAGGGTTTAATAAAATAACTTAGTAGTAGATATATTTATAGCTACTTTAAGAATATAAAAGTTTTCTAGACTTATATAAGTAGTCTAAGAATATAGAGGGCTTATAGTAAAGGAGCTAATCTTCTTAGATAATAATTAGCAGTTTATTAATAATAAGGAAGATCTTAGTCTATATTACTATAAGATTAGGCGTAGTATTAATAAACTAGTATAGCGCTATAAGAAGTTATTAGTAGATATTAATAGGTTAGATAGAGAGTTTTATCCCTCTAACTAACCTATCCTCTTTAGCTAAAGAGCGGAAATCTTTTCTAATAAATATAATATAACCTAGAAGATAACTATCTCTATATATAAACTATATAAAGTCTAAAGCTAAGATAATATCGCCCTTATATTTGCTAGCCTATACTTTAGTAAACTCCTTACTTATAGTCTAGTTTAACCCTCCTTAGGCCTATAAATAATACTATTCTAATAGCTTATTAACGTAGTACGCTATTCCTATATACGCTCTTAATATAAGCGCGTCTACTTAGATATATAAGTAGAAAAATTACCTTATATTAAAAAGTTATATAGGCTCTTAATATTAGGCGTAAGTTAGGAGGAGCTAAAAATTAAGCTAAAGCGTTACCCTTCTAGTAGGTATACATAGGGATTATTTATTAAGTTACTCTTTAAGTTAATTAACGTAAACTAGTAAACTTAAGATCTTATCTAGAACATCCTTAAGCAAATAGAGCATAACACGCAAATTAGCGTATTAAGATCTTAAGACTTTCTATTTCTTAATAAAGTATATAAAGCCTACCTTAAACTTAGATATAGTAAAAGGTTTAGAGGTATAAGGGACTTCTTAAGAGGGGTCTATAGTATAGTAATAATCTTATAATATTAAATTATTAAATAATAAGTTAGCGCTAGTAGAAGAAGTATTAGCAATAGTTAAAATAGCGCTACAATCCTTACTAGCATCTTCTTTACTATCTATATCTTCTCCTTTATCCTCTTCCTTAAAGATAGTATCTTTAAATAAAGCATCTTTAATAATAGTATTACTACGCCCTAAATCGCTATCTCTAAGCTCTTTACTACCTTTAGCTAGCTTAGTTATATCTACGTCTACTCTAAAGTCGCTTTCTAAGATAGCGTTAACTATAGTAATAGTATTTTTAGAAGAGACCTTAATAAATAGAATTAGCGTATTAGAACTTATATCTATACTATACTAAAAGCCTCTAGGCACCCTAATTAGTAAATCGTTAGATACTAACTACTTAGAGCTATTATTATCTTTATTATCTTTATTATTACTATCTCCCCTCTTATCTTCTCTATCTAAACTATATATATTAGGTATCTAGTAAAGGTAGATATTCTAGCTTATTATAATTATTAGAATCTGCTATACTATAACGAGCGTTAAGAGTAGTATCTACCTAGTTCTATATTTACTAAAACGCGAGTCTAGGAATTAGAGGCAGCTACTAAGTAGTAGCTACTAGGTAGCAGCTACTAAGTAAAGAGCTCTAAGCACTAGCTATTAGTTAGCGCATAATACTTATAAAATAAGGCCTAAAGTAGTACCTAAAGTAGGCGAAAATATTTAGTAATATAAGTCTAAGTTTTAAGGTTTTTTCTAAGCAGCCTTAAGAGTAGAAGAGAAAGCCCTAGGGAAGCTAAAGTATAGTCTACTAACTCTCTCTTAATTAAGTCTTAAGACTCTTATTCTCCCTTAAGATACTTAAAAACACTATAACACATTAGTATATATTCTATAATATCTAAGTATACTCCTATAGACTTAAAAATAACTAAGGTAAATAATAGGAGAGGGGAGTAGTATAGAGTAGTAGTTAGGTAGTAAAGATTCGTAATAGGTAACGCAACTAGTGGCTTTAGAAAGTAAATATTCTAAAGTAGTAAAGATCTAAGATAGGCGACGCGACTAGTAGCTTTAGTAAATATAAACGTTCTAAATATTAAAGATCTAGGAAGGCTATAGGAACTTACAATCTTAATAGTATTATAAATTCTAATATTCTAATTATACTACTACTATACTAACTTTATATAGAAACCTAGTATAGGTAAAGAGGATAGTAAGAAAAGAATAGCGTACTTATAGAGAGATATAAGAAATATTATAGTAGGCAAATTTAAAGTAGTAGGCTCCTAAAAAATATTTTCTTATATAGAGTTTAGTAGAGAGTACGTATTTAGTATTAGTATTAATAGTAGTACCTAGCGATATTTAAGTATCGTAAAGCTACTCCTAGATTCTCTAAAATACTAAAAATATAAAAGATAAATATAACGTACTACTATAATTTATATAAATCTCTTAAGTACCTTAAGATGTCTCTACTATAGCTTCTATAGTATTAATTTATAGTTATAAGGTATAAGAGTAGAAATAATCGTATCTTAAACGCGCGTAGGGCGCGATTAATTCGTATTTAATAGTAGCTTCGTAAATAGAAGGTAGAATATATAACTAAGGTATAAGGTAAAGGTTATAATAAGGGTATAGTAGGTGTGTATTAATACTACGAAAATATACTAAGCTAAAAGTTTAAGTAATAGAACTACTTACTAAATATAGACTAGCTAGCGTATAGACTAGGCGCTAATCGCCTATCTTCTAAAGGCCGCCTACCTTTAGATATCTTTCTATCTTATCTTTACTATCCCTACCTCTTACTATAACGCTTACACTACTATATTATTTAAACTTTCCTATCCTCTAGCTTAATTATAATACCTTCTTTATATATTAGCATCTATTCTAGCTCTTCTAAAGAGGACGCTAGCGAGCTTAGCACTAAATATAAGCTAGAAGATATTAAGAGCTAGCTAAGTAAGTCCTATTAGCGTTCTAAGACTATCTAAGCTTTTTCTAGTTACTTAAAGCGTATATACTCTTCTTCTAGAAAGCTACTAGAGTCGTAGATATAAGAGGATAAAATCCTAAGTCTTAAAGCTTACGTTAAGAAGATTATAGCTTTAGCTTCTTCTAAGACTATTTAGAAGAAGGCGCTATTAAGATCTATAACCCCTATAAAGGCCTATATAACCCTAAATCCTCTAAAGGCTTAAAAAGAGTAAGCCTTATAGTAAACTAAATCTCGCTCTTATTTAAAAACTCTTACGCTTACTTTATAAAGTTCTATATATAAGCTAAATATTAGTAGTAGTTTAATATATAAGGAAGAGCAGGACTAAGATAATAATTTAGAATATTAGGAAGAGCTTAAGGAGCATCTAGCAAAGAAGATTCAAAAATCTAAAGCTAATAAACCTAAGAAGCGATATAAGGAAAACTCTACGCCCTTAGCTAAGAAGCGCATAATCTTAAAATAAAAAGAGGTCTAAGTAAAGCTATAAGATAAGGAGTAAGAAGATATTCTAGATCTAGATATAGATACTTATCGCACTACTAAGCTAAAAGTAGCACTTAACTATAATAATAGTATTAACTAGAATAAGGACTCTAGTAATAACATTAACGAGACTAAGACTAAAGACGTAGAACTTAAGCGCCTTAGCCTTATCGTAAAGAATAACTCTTTTAAGACTATTATACTAGAAGAGTTAGAGAACCCTAAGGATATAAATATTACTATCTATATCTACTCTAGTTAAGCGCTAATATTATTAGAATCCTTATCTAGACGCTTAGCCTAAGTAAGGATATCTTAAATAGTTAGCTATAAATATTACTTATAATATCTACTCTTAAATAAAGTAACTTAAAGACCTTACCTATATCGCTTTCTTTAGCACCTTAAGCTTTAAAGCGTACTAAAATCTTATCCTATATATCTTCCTAGAGTTTATTAATAATCTAAGAGTTATATAGATTATTATAGAAGCCTACCTTTGCGTTTATTAGAATATAAACTAATAGAAGAGTAAGATAATTACGCTTATAAAGGTATAATTCCTCCTTATAGTTTTAGAAGATATCTACTTATATACTATAGGAGTACGTTAGTAAGCTAATTAACGATAACGTAAATAGGCTGCTTATTAATACCTTAAGTCTAAAAGCTAGCTAGTAGCTTCTTAATTAGAAGTACTACAAGCCTAACTTCTACTATATCTTTAACTTTATTAAAGATAAAGTAGATATTAAGTACTTATATAAGTAAGTAAGATAGTTTTACTATAGTATATTCTTAAGTACCTCCCTCTTTCTATACATTACTACTAATATATATAATAGCAATCTTTATAAATCTTACTATATACTATAAGTTTATTATTACTCTAGAGCGCTAGCTTATCGCCTATAATATAAAGTAGACGTATAAGATACTACTTACCTAGTTTTCTAGTATTATAAAAGTTAAAGAAGTTATAGATTTTTACCCTCTACTCTTAGTATTCTATCTCTTATACTTATTTATAGGGCGCGCCTATAGGCGCTAAGAAAAGATAAAGAAAGCTATCTTTAATCTAAACTCTAAGGACAACTATAAGACGTTTAGTATTACTCTACTCTCTAATATTAACCCTAATAATAAGCGACTTTAAAGATTTTAATAGGAGAAATATTAAGCTGCTACCTCTAGCAATATTACTATACCTACTTACACTCGTTTATAATATTTTACGCTCTAATACTACTATACGCTACCTACTTTTTATAACTTTTATAAACTTCTTAGTATTACTATCTTTAGTATTTCTTTACTATAATACTTAGGATATACGCTTTACAAGCTACTATCTTTTCTAAACTATCTACTAGTTTTATAAAGTCTAATATTAGCGTAATATTATTTTCTATAGAGGAATATATAGGTATATTTTAGCAGCGCTTAATTTACGATATAGCTAGTATTAACTGTATTTACTTATACTTTATATCTTATATCTAGCTATACCCTATATTCCTAATAGTTATTTTATACTATTAGCGAGTGTATATTATAGATAGTAATGCGCCTTTAGTAGTAATAGAACTTAATATATAAGAATATCTCTCCTCTTCTTCTTCTACCCTTCTTAACCTATAAAAGTTACTCTTTATTATAGCATCTCTACTACCTTAGTAATATCTTATAGCTCTACTTATTCCTAACTACTTTAGTAGCCTTTAAGAAGAACTTATTAGATAAAGCTTTAGCTACGCGAAGTTACTAGTAGTCTAGAATAGTAGTATCTTATTCTAGCGTTTAACTACCCTATAAGAGCTTCGTTTATATTATTACTAAAAGCTATATAATAATAGTTTCGCTAGTATATATATACTATTCTCTTAGTTATCTTACTATAAAGACGCCTAAGGTTATAGAGATATAAATTAACTATTTAGCTTATATATAAGCACTAAAAAAGAAAAAACCTATATAAGCGCGATTAATAGCACTATACTTTCTAGTTACTAGTTTAAAACTAGTATCTAGTAACGTTATATCCTAGAAGATTTTCTTCTCTTCCCTCCTAAATTTTAGTATATTCTATTTATAATAGAACTTACTAAATTCACTTATATTACGTTTTATAACGCTAGGCGTTATTTTTATATTAGTATATAGTATAGCACTTTAATATTCTAATATTTTAATATTTTTTTTACTTAGCTAATAGGGTGCTAATAGTAGTAGACCTACGTAAGTAAAGGTATATTAATAGTTTAGTAAGGCGCGTAAGTAATATAAATATAATACTACTCTTTAGAGAACTTTTACTTATTCCCTTAGTATTACTATAACTATATATATTAAGAAAGTACTTAGTTAGTAAACTATAGATAGGATATAAGAACTAGAGATACTATAGTAATAGTATCTTAAGCTAGTATTACTATAGTAATAAGGCGTAGGCGTATTAAAACTATATTATTATTCTTTCTAAATATTAAAATAATATAACTACAAATATTATATTATATATAATATTTATTATACTTAATAGTAGCGTAATAGCTTCCTACTACAACACTATATTAAGCGTAATACTATATTTACTATAAGTTATAGAGTTATTACTAATATATAATATATAACAAAAACTAGTTATTATAATATAGTAATAATTATAATTATACTTTAGCACATCTTATATACAACATCCTTTCTAGATATTAGCATTTTACGTACTATAAATAACTAACAGCTGCTCTTCTAGTAACACTGCGACTAAGTAACATAGTAATACACTTTAACATTTTATTAATAAGAATAGCAGATAGTAATTAATTAATATTCTAACACTATGTTCGATATAATGTTTATAGCAGTATACTGTTATCACTATCTCCTTGTACCCCCTTAGCGCCGTACGGTAGCATGTCGCACGACACCATATTGACTTTAGGGGTGGAAATGGCTACAGGAATTATGCACGTCGGTGTGAACCAGACTCTCGGGAGAGAGGGCAGTCGCAGATCAATAGGGGGCGAACGCGGGCAGGTCTTGGCGGCGGGACATGAGCAACTATGCCGCTACGGCCCCAGCCTAGCTGGCTATGCTCCGAAACCGTAGCTACCATGTCATGAACACATGTCTGAGATCGAATGCGCCGTTGACCTACTATGCAGTTAATCTTTCGTGAGGAAGTCCGTCGTACGGTGTGTCAAGCACAGAGTTCCCAATCTTCGCACACTCGCAAGGGCACGGTCTCCTTCCATCTAATACCAGAAACGTACACAATTCGGTTGAACAGATATGACCACAAATCTTCAGACCACGTCGGCGTTCCTCAAAGCGCGCAACCCAGACTTCGACCTGCACTTCTCTGGAATCTGCAGCTGTCGTTAAACTGTGCCACATTGCAAGGTCAGCAATGGCCCCTGCCACAAACGGCGCGGATCTTCCTTCCCCAACACTGCCTGCGCACAGCAGCTTTGCTTTTCCCGAACTACCATCACCGAGCAGACTTAGTTGATTGTCGTCAATTATATTATAATTGCCGATGATGACGACGTAACATATTTGTTAAGCAATTGCTATAAATAACGACGCGTCAAAAATATCACGTAAGCAGGTTTTTTCTTAGGAGATTTCACGCTCTAAAAATATACATTCACTTTCTTTTTTTATCTTTCCCTGTTTAGGCCTAGCTCTACTTATCTAAGCTTAGCCCCTATCACGTGCGTGTTATTTATGTCACCTTTAGTCATTCATGCTAAGAATAAGGACGTGCCAATATTGACGACGAGGTGCCATAAATGACAGTCTAACCCTGTCACCAAGTCTTTTTGCTGTTTGGCATTGAACTGTTGACGACGGACCCTGTTCACCGAGTTTTTAGTTATATCGACGAAACAAAAATCTCTTCTTCGACAGCTCTTTTACGATGGAGCAAGACGAAGACCGAGAAGATAAGCCTGGAGTGAGAATTGGGGTATCGTTTTGCGACCTCAACGTCTATGGGCTCAACGCATCAACCACATTCCAGCCAACGATGACTTCGTACACCGCAAATCTCATCAAATCGTTCGTCAACCTCTTTAGACATCGCAACGGAAGCCGTCCAATAATCCTCAAAAGCTTCGATGGCTTGGTACGCAGTGGAGAGATGCTACTAGTACTTGGAAGGCCTGGAAGTGGCTGCTCGACATTGCTGAAAGCACTTTCTGGCGAAATCCGTGGTTTGCACATCGACCAGAATTCGAAGATCAGCTATGACGGTGAGTACCTCTATGTTCATTGGCGAGGCTATTACCTCGGGTGCTCATCAATTCTCAGGTATAACGTTCGCGCAGATGCATACCACCTTCAAAGGCGACTGCATCTACCTAGCCGAGCTCGATGTACATTTCCCGGAGCTGTCGTTGGGTCAAACTCTTTCTTTCGCCGCAGCCACAAGGGTTCTCAGTCCTGAAAGGAAACGGAAAGCGAGCGAAAAAGCCCACACCGTCTCAGCGCAGTTCAATCTCGAAACCGCTTTCCAAACTAAGATGGGGAATGCGATGATCAGAGGAGTCAGCGGAGGAGAAAAACGACGAGCAAGCATTGCTGAGGTGTATATCAGCGACGCACAAGTTCAGTGCTGGGACAACAGTACACGAGGTCTCGATAGCTCCACGGCTTCGCGCTTCGTGCGGCTTACAAAAGAGGCCAATACCAGCAGACAGTCGACCGTGTTGATGAGCATTTACCAAGCTTCGGAAGCTATATACGAGGTATGCGTACTTTCCATGCCTCCTGTGCTATACCGCGGCTGACGTGTGTTTTTAAGAGTTTCGACAAGGTCACTTTGCTGTACGAGGGCCATCAGATATACTTCGGCCCTACTTCGCAAGCAGTGAACTACTTTCTTGAACTCGGCTTCCGAAAGCCCGCTCGAGCGACGACCGCCGACTTTCTGACTTCGATAACGAACCCCGCGGAGCGCTTAGTGATCGAAGGCTTCGAGGATCGTGTCCCACGCTCTGCTGAAGAATTTGGGGCTGCATGGAAACGTAGCGCTCATGCACGTACACTGGTACAGGACATTGCTGAGTTCAATAACTCGGAGGATCAAGGACACTTGAAGACCGCGGATGCCCTCCGGTATGATACATACAAGCTAGTATATTGATGTCTCAAGCTGATGATCGCCTAGTGAGCGAACGTTGACCTACTACATCTCTATCTGGGTCCAGGTTAGCCTTTGCATCCAAAGAGGCTTCCAGAGACTGCGAAATAATCACGTACCAACCTTGTCAAGCGTCATTGGCAACACCATGATAGCCATTGTGGTCGGCAGTGTTTATTACAGTCTTGGGAATGACACTGATGCAGTCGATAAGAGGGCTGTGCTGCTCTTCTTTTCTCT